>Ga0209755_10000948_pt1 | contig 48871 bp, 32 predicted proteins | sample TergutCo191P1_FD_187301 | JGI IMG/M metagenome (GOLD analysis project Ga0209755, IMG submission 187301) | Cornitermes sp. P1 segment gut microbial communities from Petit-Saut dam, French Guiana - Co191P1 (SPAdes) (version 2) | ecosystem: Host-associated > Arthropoda: Insects > Digestive system...
AGTTCTTTAAGATATGTTCCTTTAATCTTAGGAAAAGTAGTTCTTTTATCATAGAATTTTTCAATCCAGTACCATTTTATCACTTTAGAATTTAAAATTCCTAATAAAAAATTCGGTGAATACTGTATATTATAAATATTTATCATAAAAACAGTATTTAAGCATTGATAACCATATACATCTATAGAGAATTCTGGAAACATTCCTATTTGTTTTGTAATTAGTTTATTAATAGCATTTTGTTTATCATTATCCCAGCATCCTCCTTGTTTTACCTTATCTGTAATAAGACAGGCAAGTCCATTCCAAGTTAATTTATATCTTTGAGAATCCTTTCCTGTGTAACATCTTGCATAACCTTTTGGGATAGACATATTATGATTTAAAGTAATAACATCTTTCTCATATTTTTTTCTATCTCGTAACTGCTTTCCGAAATTTACATAGGCAATTTCTGATAATTTACACGAACATGAATTAATATTTTTAAATAAATCATTAAATTCTGTATTGGAAAAGAGATAATTTGAATCATTTATTACATCATTTATATTAATTTTAAAATGATTATTAGTTTTTAATTCTTTGTTTTCAAGAATATCTGCGTTTTTAAAGATAAATGTAGTTTTAGGATTTTCTTTTGCAATTAAATATATTGCATTATTTACACTTGCACCATAAAAAACATTTCCATTAATATTTAATATTTCTTGGATATAAGTTTTATTTATTAAATATTTTCTAAGAATTGAAAGCCCATTATTTGTAATAAAATTTGAAGGAACAATCATAGATGCACGTCCTCTATCACGTAATAAAAGAAAGCTTTTTTCTATAAACAAATGATATAGGTCAATTTTTGAACATGCAACATTAAAATGTTGTCTAGCATATTTTGTTATTTCATCATTTCTATTTTCATCTTCCAATAACACATAAGGTGGATTCCCAATAACAACATCAAATCCGCCATTCTTGAAAATGTCTGGGAAACCATCTTTACCGTCCCAATCAAAACAATTCACCTTAAAAAGTTCTTCACTGGAAAAGTCAAAATTGCCTTGTATCTGATAATCCGTTCCAATCAAACTATTTCCGCATTTAATATTCCCCGACATATCTGGCAGAATATGACCTCGTAAAAATAATTCACTTTGACCTTTATCATAGCCTTCATCAAGGATTTTAAGATACAAACTCATAATGGCAACTTCGGTCGCTTCACGGTCGATGTCAACGCCGAAAATATTATTTTTTAATATTTCTGTTTTCTTTTTAAGCGTTAGCTGTACTTCATTATCAGTATTAACAATAAAATCATCTTTGTATTTTTTCTGCACCGTCTGGCTTGCGTTAGTGTACCATTCACGGTGATATTCAATTAAATAATGAAAAGCGCCTAAAAGGAAACTGCCTGAACCGCAGGCAGGATCACATATTTTAATCAAGGCGATTTCTTCTGGAGATTTTCCATTTATCTTTACGCCTACAGTATTTTCAACAATATAATCCACAATGTACTGGGGCGTATAATAAACACCTCCTGCATGGCGAACTTCAGGTTTTTCTTCAACTTTTGCCTGATTGCTTTCGGTAAGACGAATTTTACTTCCTAAAAAACGCTCATAAATTCGCCCCAGTATTTCAGGTTCGATCATGTCAAATTCGTAAGGTGAATGAGGAGGGTATAATTGCTTGATAATATCTCTAATTGTATTACTGTCAACATTAATGTTTTCGGAAAAATGTTCCTTAAAAAGCAAACCGTTATATTCGGAATCAAGCCTTCTGAACAATGGAATCAAATGAGGATAAATATTTTCTTTTGCTTTTAAAATAAATAATAAGCTATTTTCTTCTTCAATCTCGCGATCTTCAAGATTCCTGATAAAAATTAATCTATCCAGAATTCGCTGGACTGCTTCATTTATCTGCTCTACAGAAAGCTGTCCTTTGTTTCTGAGCGCAATATTACGTGCAAGCATTTCACGCCATGCAGAAATATCAGCTAAAAATTCGTCATCAAGTGATTTTGTATTTTTTCCTACTTTCCCGATTAACTGCTCAATGCTTCCTTCGGCAACCGCTTCTTTGGAAAAAACATCATATATCGAATCCCATTTATCAAGATAAGTTTGATATTCAAGATCAAATCCTTTAATTAATCCTTGTAGAGGGTTTTCAAAAATAGGTTTTTCAAGACCGTTAAATACTCTGAAAGATTGAAAATCGGTAAGAACAACAATAGGTGTTTTCCCATGTGAAGAAAAAGCATATCGCTTTGCCTGAAATACAGGCATATTTCCGGTTAAATCGACATGAGGAGCTTTTGCTTCTACAAAAAATTTCTCTTTAAATTTGTGACCATCTTTCATTCTAAAAGCATAATCAGGTTTTTTAGTTGTCGAATTATCCCGTTGGCTGAACTCGCGGTGAACATCCCAGAATTTCTTTGCTATATCGGTTTGATTAAGCTGCCATCCCAATGCTTCAAAAAACGGGTCTATAAAACGGGTACGGATTTCCGTTTCCTGAAAAGTTTTAGACATGAAATCTTTTTCATTTTTCTTAAAATCTTCGACGAGTTTATTTACTGCTTCTTTACCGGATTGACGTGTCATAATATAATTTTAGTATGTTATTTGTATAGTTCTTTGTCAATAATAAATACCAAATTGTCAAAAATACAACTATCTCTACTCATTAAAACTCTTTGGATTTATCATAATACCTCCCTTAATTTATATACTTGACAACTGTATAGTGTATCCATTATAATCCCTATAAACAATAAAACAAAAAGGAAGGTATCAATATATCAAAAATGAACGTACTCGGAACAGAAATAAGCGTTATGACCATCAATGATGAAGATTTTATTTCTATTACAGATATGCTGAAGGCTAAAGATGGACCTCAGCTTATATCAAATTGGCTCAGAAATCGTAATACAATCGAATTCCTGGGTATCTGGGAACGTGTTCATAACCCGGATTTTAATTATATCGAATTCGATATAATTAAAAGTCAGACAGGTTTAAATAGTTATATTCTCAGCGTCAAGGAATGGTGCGAAAAAACAAATGCAATTGGTATTCAAGCCCGTCCCGGACGATATGGAGGTACATACGCTCACAAGGATATCGCTTTCGAATTTGGTATGTGGATTTCTGCCGAATTTAAAATATACCTTATAAAAGAATTTCAGCGGCTTAAAGAACAAGAATACAAACAGCTTGGCTGGGATATTCGCAGAAATCTGACAAAAATTAATTATCGAATCCACACAGATGCGATAAAATTAAATTTAATTCCACAGGTTATTACAAATGAACAAGCTAGTTTTAAATATGCGGAAGAAGCAGATATTTTAAATGTGGCATTATTTGGAATGAGCGCCGCCGACTGGCGTAAGCAAAATCCAAAACAGGATGGAAATATTCGCGATTATGCCGATGTCGCGCAATTGGTATGTCTTGCCAATTTAGAATCCTTAAATGCGCATTTAATAAACAATGACATACCGCAGAAAGAAAGAATCATTGCGCTTAATAAAACAGCAATTTCACAAATAAAAATCTTGACTGATGAACACGTGATTAAGAAATTGGACAGAAAAGCGGAGAAGTAAATCTTAAGCAAATAAAAAACCCGATCCATAGACTAAAGTATCCGAAGGATACTAGTTGTGGCAGAGGAGGCTGCAACACCACCTCCCCTAGTGGCATTCTAAAACAATCTCACCTCGCACCCTTCGTGTCATCGTATAACAGCGTTTGAATATTATCCAGGCGTTCCAGGATGGTGGAGATTTCGCCGAGTTGTTTGATTGCGTAGTAGTCGTCATAACTGGGCATTTGTCCTACGATGGCGCCGCAGGAACTGCAGACAACCGGATTCCAAATATCGCTGTTTGGCATCTTAACCGGTGAACAGGTAAAATCTACTGCGTTGCATTTTGGGCATACTGGCGTTTTAGTCATAAAAAACTCCTACTTTAAATTTATGCAAAAGTGAGACATTAATCATTCTGTCTCGCATAACAGTGCCTTAATTATATTATATTTTTTATAAATTGTGTAGATCGCGTCAACAAAATGTTTTTTATTCTTATAAAAATTAAGGCATAAAAAAAGGGGCTTACCGCCCCCCTTTCTATATAAAAACCGTCCGATAATTAATGCCGGGCCGGTTATTAGGCGGGGTGTGTAAATTCAACTTAGTTAAAATTTACATTCAAGCCCCATATTATTATTTCCAAAAATAAATTTTCTGTCAATCCTTTTTTATTCGGGTTTAATGATCTTGATCAATATCGCGAGATTACGGTGTTCCTATTCTTGGGAATACGGTTCCGTGACCGTGACCGTCATCCCACTCTCTTGGAAGGTGCAAGGAGTTATTTTCTATTCTGCCTACCTCGATGTTACCGTCCACATTGAAGTTTACCAATGTGCGTGCGCCTTCAACTGTTTTTGTGTATGTCCCGCTTTTATTAACATTATGAGGCAGACTTGCGGAAAAAGTTCCGTTTACGTTTAATTCTATAATGCTTCTGCCTTGTCCGAATACTTCCGATTCATTATGCGAAGAACCCGAAATTGTTTGTAAAATACCAGGAACAAAAATAATTGCCGCTACAGCAAGTACAATAAGCGAGAAAATCATTATTGCAAAAAACTTCTTCCGGTTTGCTTTTTTTATCGCATTCTCCTGTTTTTGAGCTTTTTTCCTGGATTTAAGGGCGCTTTTTGACATAATATCCTCCAAATTTAAACATCTAAATTACTTACCAACAGCGCATTTTCCTCTATGAACTCGCGGCGGGGCTGGACGACTTCGCCCATCAGCGTGGTGAAAATGCGTTCGGCTTCTACGGTGTCGTCAAGATGCACTTGAATGATGTTGCGTTTGTTCGGGTCCATGGTAGTGTCGCATAATTGGTCGGGGTTCATTTCGCCTAACCCCTTGTAGCGCTGAACAGTTACTTTTTCTTCGTCTTTGCCAGACTCCGAAAGAATGCGGTCCTTTTCGTTGTCATCGTAGGCATAGAACGACTTTTTGTCGTAGCTGATTCTGTAAAGCGGCGGCATGGCAAGGTATACGTGTCCCTGCTCAATAAGCGGAGTCATGTATCGATAAAAGAAAGTTAATAACAAGGTGCGAATGTGCGAGCCATCAACATCAGCATCAGCCATAATGATGATTTTATGGTACCGGATTTTTGAGACGTCAAAGTCGTTGCCGCAGCCGGCGCCGATACTGGCTATGATTGGCTGCAGTTTTTCGTTTGTGATAACTTTTTCGATCCGCTGCTTTTCAACATTGAGCATTTTACCCCACAAGGGAAGAATAGCCTGTGTGCGGCGATCACGCCCGCCTTTGGCGGAGCCGCCTGCAGAGTCGCCCTCAACGATAAATAATTCGCATTTTTCAGCGTCTTTTTCCGAGCAATCGGCAAGTTTGCCAGGCAGACCTGCGCTGTCCATGGCGTTTTTCCGGCGTGTCGCGTCACGCGCCTGACGGGCGGCAATACGGGCTTTTGCGGCAAGAACAGATTTTTCGAGTATGTTGTTGATTACATCGGGGTGCTGGTCAAAAAACAGTTCCAGCTGCTCATTCACAAGAGATTCAACTATCCCCTTCACTTCGGAATTGCCGAGTTTACCCTTGGTCTGGCCCTCAAACTGCGGATTAGGAACTTTTACCGATAAAACCGCGGTAAGGCCTTCGCGAACATCATCGCCGGAAAGGGTTTCGTCCAATTTTTTAGAATGTTTCGATTTTTTTAAAAATTCGTTCAAAGTGCGGGTAAGCGCGGATTTAAAGCCGACAAGATGAGTTCCGCCTTCGCGCGTGTTAATGTCGTTTACAAACGAAAACATTATCTCGTTAAAGCCGTCATTGTATTGTATTGCGCATTCAACTTCGACTTCTCCGCCAAGACCGTCTTCGCGCTTACCGTCAAGAAAAACAGGCTCGTTGTACAGCACTGTTTTGTTCTCGTTCAGATACTCGACAAAACTTTTTACGCCGCCTTCAAACATAAAATCGTGAACTTTAGGCGTGGTAAGCCGCTCGTCCCGAATCGTGATTTTTAAACCTTTATTCAAAAAGGCAAGTTCACGTAAACGGTTGGAAAGAGCGTCAAAATTGTGTGTGGTCGTCTCAAAAACGGAAGAATCTGCCTTCCAGCGGATTACAGTGCCCTGACGGTTCGGCGTATATGAATATGGAAGCCCTGAAGAGCCGATTTCCCTTGCCGGACCTTCGGCAATACCCACCTTGTAGCGCTGGTGGTGGATTTTACCGTCAATATGAACGTAGGCTTCGCACCACTCTGAAAGAGCGTTTACAACAGAAACGCCGACACCATGCAAACCGCCTGAGACCTTGTACGATTTTTTATCGAATTTTCCGCCGGCATGGAGCTTAGTCATGACCAGCTCAAGGGCGCTGACTTTTTCGGTAGGATGAATGTCAATCGGGATACCGCGGCCGTTGTCCTCGACACGAACCACATCGTTGCCTTCAAGAACTACGAGGATATTTGTACAGAAGCCCTGCATAGCTTCGTCAACAGAGTTATCTACCACTTCAAAAACAAGATGATGAAGGCCGTCTATGCTAGTTGTCCCGATATACATACCGGGGCGCATTCGGACCGCTTCTAAACCTTTTAAAACAGTTATATTTTGCGCAGAATAATTATTGTCGATGCTCATTTTGACAGTATACAAATTTTTTAAGAAAACGTAAAGATTGATGAATTTTTCACTTGCCAAGATTACAGTAATAGGTTATATTGACTTCCTGCCTGTGAAGGCGAATTCGGCTTGGGTGCAAATCCTGTGGATAAATTCTGGAAATATCGGCCCGGAAAAAGCCAAAAAAAAGGAGTGAAAATGCTATTCTTCAGGAATTTGTAAAATAAATGCTAATTCCTTACAGGATAAAGAATTAATAAAATTCTAACATATCAAATATTAAGTATATGTTATAAAAATTCATACGAAATTTAGCAATGTTATCAACATTATTAATATCGAGCTTGTGTAAAACATGTTAACAGTTATCGTATAAGGGCAAATAAATGGCTGATTTGGATTATGAGGGTTTTTGGAATAAAGCCCTAATCCAACTGCGGAATGACCTAAGGGAGGAGGAATTCAGCGGCTGGTTTTCGAATATGAAATACCTACGGCACAAAGTGTCGAATGCTGGTGAAAACAGCATAGTTGTAGGAATTCCCTCCGCATTTCACCGTGACAAGGTGAATACGATATATTTAAACAATATAAATTCAATAATAAAAAAAGTTTCAGGCAAAGAAATCTCTTTCGAGATGGAAATTATCGGTAAAACGACAAAAAAAGCCGTCCCGCAAGCTCTTTCTGATGAAGAAATTGACGACCAAACCGCTGTGAAAGCAGAAAAAGCGCCAAAAATCAAAGAAAAAAGAGGACAGCATCCCAATATGAGGGATGATTATACCTTCGACAAGTACATTAAAGGCGAAAATAATGGTTTCGCGGTAAATGCAGCCCACGCAATAAGCAAAAACCCGGGAAAGAGTTACAATCCATTATTAATTTACGGCGGTGTTGGTCTTGGAAAAACGCATCTTATGCAGGCAATCGGCAATTATATCCACGAGAACTCTGACAATCGGGTAATTTTTATTACTTCCGAAAACTTTCTTAATGAATACCTTGAAGGTATCAGACAGGAAACTATGAAAGTTTTTAAAAATAAGTATCGTCAGACTGATGTTTTATTAATTGACGATATTCAATTTTTAACAGATAAACCTGGCGTTCAGGAGGAACTCTTTCATACCTTCAATGCGCTGCTGGACGCAAAAAAGCAACTGGTTTTTACATGCGACCGTCCCATTTCAGAATTGAAGAGATTTTCGGAACGTTTAATTTCACGTTTAGACACTGGAGTAAAAGCAGATCTAAAACCTCCGCGTTATGAGGAGCGCTGCGTCATTTTAAAATCTGCGGCGCAAAATCGAGGTGTAACATTTCCTGACGACGTTATCGATCTTATGGGAAAAAATATTTCATCCAATGTAAGAGATTTAATTTCCGCGCTGAATAATTTAATCGCATACGCGGAACTTATGGGCAAACCAATTACCCTTGAATCCGCACAAAAACATTTAAAAAATATTTTTAATGCTCCAAGACAGTCTAACTTATCGATGGACAATATTATACGCGTTGTAGCGGAAGATTACGGCCTTACCCCAAATGATTTAAAGGGTAAAAAAAGAACGCATAATATTACTTTCGCCCGCCAGATTGCGATGTTTGTCGGCAGGGAAATGACCGATTATTCAACAACAGAATTAGGACAGGATTTTGGAGGGAGGGATCATACCACTGTAATGCATTCAATCAGTAAAATAAGGGATAAATTACTGACCGATCCTGCATTAGAAACTAAAATTGACAGTCTTAAAAGGGCTGTTAATGAATTTAGTGCAAAATATTGAAAAAGATGTTATCATTATGTGGATAAGTATTGAGTTGTGGAAACTGTGTAAAAAATTGCAATAGTTTGCATGGTTTATTATTTATGTAAGTGTAATAAAATCAAGCATTTAAGTGTGTTTTGCACATTTAAACCTGATTATTATTACTGTTATTGTATATATATAAATATAATATTAAGAGGAGAATGAAAAATGAAGTTTACATGCAATAAAGAGGTATTACTCAAAGAAATTTCGATAGCACAGGAAATAATTTCTTCTAAAAACGCTATTCTTGTTTTATCAAATATTTATTTAGAAGCGGTAAATAATAAATTAATAATAAAAGCAAAAGATATGAAGGTTAACTTTCAAACCGAAGTGCCTGTTAATGTATTGGAAGAAGGATCAACTACTGTTTACGGCGATAAATTTTTTGGAATAATAAGCACCTTTCCGAATAATGAAATTGAATTTACTCAAAAAGATATTACTGTAATAATTAAACCTACTACTCAGAAAAAACCTGAATATAAATTAAAATGTATTGCGTCAGATAAATTTCCTGAATTTCCTGTTTCTAATGAACCGTTTTTTGAAATGCCAATTAAAGATTTTAGAGAGATGGTTCAACAAAGTGTTTTTGCGGTTTCCGATGATGAGACTCGTTATTATATGAACGGCGTCTATATGGAAAAAGCGGAAGACAGAATAAACATGGTTGCAACCGACGGAAGACGTTTGGCGTTTGTTGGAAAATCCGCTGACAAAAAAATACATGATTTCAACGGAATAATTATTCCTCCGAAGATACTTCAGACAATTATTAAAAGATCAGGCGATGAAGGACTTATAAATATTTCGATCAGCGATAAAATGATTTTTATTAATTTTGCGTCATATCAATTTTCATCAGTGCTGATTGAAGGTATGTTTCCAAATTATAAAAAAGTAATTCCTGAAAAGCAGGAATTTTCTCTCTCTGTTTTACGCAGCGAAATGTTAGACGCGTTACGGCGCGTTTCGCTGATGGTAGAAAAAAAATCGCATAGAATTTATCTTGGCGTCTCATCGGGAAGAATGTCTGTGTCATCTGAAGAAAGCGAAATTGGAACAGTAGAAGATGAAATACCGTGCAAGTATGACGGAGATGAAATTACAATTGCGCTTAACTATCGTTACCTTGAAGAACCGTTTAAGGTAATGACAGATGAAGAAATAAAAATTCGTTTCTCAAGCGCGACAAAGGCGATAACGATAGAACCAGTCCCTGAAAAAGACTTTTTCCACATTGTAATGCCCATGCAATCATAGATTGCAGATTTTGTAATCGCGATGTTCTTTTCGTCACTGCGGACAGCTTCATTCAGAAACCTTGAAGACGCGGAAATATTTACAGGCGCGAAGGATGTTTTTCTTGTCGGCGAAAACGGACAGGGAAAAACAAATTTTTTAGAAGCCCTTTATTTTTGCGCCTACGCTTCTTCTTTCCGCGCTGTCCGCGACGGCGAATTAGCACGTAACGTATTTCTTAAAACAGGCGAAAAAGATTTTTCCGCGGAAGTTAAACTTTCACAATCGGAAAACGACAACATCCTTGTTAAATTCGAAAACGGCAAAAAAAATATTTTTATAAACGGAAAACGCGCCGATGACCGCAGGGAACTGCTTTCGATTGCGCCAAGCATTGTTTTCTGCCACGAAGACATGGAATTTGTAAGCGGAAGCCCGGAAAGACGGCGCTGGTTTTTTGATCAGACATTGAGCCTTTATGATCCTGTCTATCTTGAAGATTTGCGCCGTTTCCGCAGGGTATTAAAATCCAGAAATACAGTTCTGCGCGATTATGCACAAGGAAAGCTGTCAGGCGAAAGCCCGCAACCTGTGCTGGACGCGTTGGATCCGCAATTTGCCATGTACGGGGCAAAACTGATGGAAAAGCGCGAAAAGGCCGCGCAGGATTTCTCCGGCGTTTTAGGACCGCTTTACGAAGAGGTGTCAGGCATCGGCGGAATCAGCGCCAGATATATTCAATCATGGAAGGGTGATAACATTGCAAACATCCTGCAGCAAAAACGCGGCGCTGACATGGCGGCAGGGCTTTCGCTTTCCGGGCCGCACCGCGACCGCTATCAAATTGCACGTAACGGCATTGATTTTACAGGCAGCGCGTCAACCGGGCAGAAAAGGCTTTTAGCCCTGCTTTTAAGAGCCGCTCAGTCGCGCCGGTTTTCGGAAGTTACAGGGCAAAAACCTGTGCTGTTACTCGACGATGTTCTCCTTGAAATGGACGGCGAAAAAAGGCGCAAATTTCTTTCCGTGCTGCCTGGATATGATCAGGCTTTTTATACGTTTCTGCCCGAAGAGCCGTACCGGCGTTATCAAAAAGATGATACGCTTGTATATAATGTTTATGGGGGAATGGTACGCAAATGAAAACAGCAGGCGAAGTTCTTTCGGCGCTTTTTGACGAAAGATTTTTGGAGAAAGCGCAAGGTTATTCAAAACTGCATAAATCCTGGAAGGACATCACCGAAAAAAATAAAATCGCCGCGGCTGCCGATTATTCACGGGTAAAAGAACTGGATAAAGGAATTATATATATCGAAGCGGATCACCCGGGATGGAAACAGATTCTTCAAACAAAGGAAAGCAAGCTGTTATACGATTTTCGTTTTCGTTTTCCCGATTTGGATATATCAGGCATTTCCATTATGCTTGGCAGCGGCAAGCCAAAAGAAGAAGTAAAAATTGAAGAAACAACACCTGTGTTACAACCGCCGGTTTTGCAAAATGAAAACACGGAAAGAACGCCGCAGACGCGCGGATATGACTCAATCAAGGATGAAGATTTTAAAGAATCATTAAGGAAACTGAAACAAACAATCGAAGACTCCAGCCATTGAAATTACTTCCTTTTTTTGCTAGACTAAGCCATGGCAAAAACCGATACAACGGGTGAATTACCTTTAAGTGAACCTACGGGAAAAGTCATACCCATAGCGATAGAAGACGAAGTAAAAACAGATTATCTCAATTATGCAATGTCGGTAATTGTAAGCCGTGCCCTGCCCGATGTGCGGGACGGTCTTAAGCCGGTTCACAGGCGGCTCCTCTACTCGATGGACGAGCTGGGTTTGCGCCCCGGAGCCGTTACCAAAAAGAGCGCGCGTATTGTCGGCGATACGATGGGTAAATACCATCCCCACGGCGACCTATCGCTTTATGACGCACTTGTGCGTATGGCGCAGGATTTTTCACTCCGCTACCCAATCGTGCATGGACAGGGAAACTTCGGCTCCATTGATGATGATCCTCCGGCAGCCATGCGTTACACCGAAGCAAAAATCTCCAAAATCGGCGATGAAATGCTCCGCGACTTGCACAAGGAAACTGTCGATTTTGTCCCCAATTTTGACGAGTCAGAAATGGAGCCTGCGGTACTGCCATCAGCCATTCCAAACTTGTTGATCAACGGGTCAAGCGGAATTGCTGTCGGTATGGCGACAAATATGGCTCCCCACAACATTGGCGAAATCTGTGACGCAATCTGCGCAATAATCGACAACCCGGATATTACAAACGAAGAGATAATGAAATTTGTACAGGGTCCCGACTTTCCCACAGGCGGCGTAATTTTCGGTAGAAACGGCATCAGAGACGCTTACAAAACAGGACGCGGCAGACTGCTTGTCCGCGGAAAGTTCAATGTTGAAACTACCAAGCAGGGCAAGGAAAAAATCGTTTTTACCGAAATTCCCTACAATGTGAACAAAGCCCTTCTGCTGGAAAAAATCGGCCAGTTAATGCGCGACAAAGTGATCGACGGCATCGCAAACGCTAACGATGAATCAGACCGCGATGGAATCCGTATCGTTGTCGAATTAAAAAAAGGCGCTATTTTAAAAGTCATTTTAAATCTGCTTTTCTCCAACACGCAGCTGCAAACCACCTTCGGAATCATCAATTTAGCGCTTGTCGGCGGAAAGCCGCAGTTACTCACATTGAGAGAATTGGTCTACCACTTTGTAGAACACCGTGTCGATGTTGTAACGCGCCGCACCCGCTTCGATTTACGCAAAGCCGAAGAACGTGCCCATATCTTGGAAGGGCTTATCATCGCTCTTGCGAACATCGACGAAGTCATAGCGATCATCAAGAAAAGCCGCGATGTGGCGACAGCGCGCCTTAAACTGCAGGAGCGATTTTTACTCTCCGAAGCGCAGTCAGAGGCGATTGTCGAAATGCGCTTGGGCAGACTTACAAGTCTCGAAGTTGAAAAAATCGAGCAGGAACTTGCGGAATTAAAAACACGAATCGCATATTACAAATCGCTTTTAGCTGACGAAAAGAAACTGCGCGGCGTTATCAAAGATGAGACAAAAGAAATCGCCGAAAAGTACGGAGACAAAAGGCGCACAGAAATAGTCGCTGGCGAAGTTGAAAACATCAACATTGAAGATCTGATAAAAAAAGAAGAGATGATGATCATCATTTCAAATCTTGGCTATGTAAAACGGGTTCCCGTTTCTGCATATAAAAATCAAGGACGTGGAGGTAAAGGTATGCAAAGTGCTAAATTAGCAGAGGACGACTATGTCCGACAGATTTTCGTAGCATCAACACATGAGTATGTCATGTTCATAACAAGCGCAGGCAAAGCTTATTGGATGAAGGTACATGAATTGCCCGAAGGCAGCCGTACAAGCAAAGGTTCGCATATTAAGAGCCTTCTCACGGTTTCTCCAAACGAAGATATTGCCGCGATTGTTTCACTCAAGGATTTCAGCGAAAACGAATTTATGTTTATGGGCACAGCTTGCGGTGTTGTCAAAAAAGTAAAAACATCCGAGTTTGTAAACGCAAAAACAAGGGGAATTGTCGCGATCAATCTTGATGAAGGCGACAAACTTGTCAGCGCTCTTTTAACAAAAGGAAAAGACGAGGTCGTGCTTATCTCCCGCAAGGGACAGGCGCTCAGAACCCACGAGGACAATGTCCGCGCAATGGGGCGTTCTTCGCGCGGCGTAACAGGCATGAAACTTACCAACGGCGATGAACTTGCAGGAATGCTCAGAGTCGATGATAACGAAAAAATGTTGATTCTCTCCGAATTCGGCTACGGCAAGAGAGTTGAGTTCAGCGAGTTTACTTCGCACGGACGCGGCACAGGCGGCCAGAAGATTTACACAGTCGCAGATAAAACCGGCGAAATTGTAGGCTGTGTAAACGTCTCAGACATAGAGGACATAATGTGCATCACAAGTCAGGGCAAGTCGATTAAGTTAAAAGTAAGCGACATCAGAGTGATGGGACGTTCTGCTCAGGGCGTGCGTATCCTCAGCATCGACAAGCCGGATTTTGTTATCGGTTTGGACAGAATTGTGAAAGAGGACGATGCCGTAGGGGAATAAACCGAAAAATATACGGATATTTATCCTGTAAAAACAATTATAAAAGTCCGCGGTTTTCCGCGGATTTTTTTTGCTTTTTAGTTTATATTGACTGTAGAGGTATGTATGAAAAATAAATTAATTATTACGTTAATAACCATTTGCTTAATGTGCTTTGCCGCAGGTAACGCCAGCGCGCGTGCCATTGACGAGAAGGACGCTCAAAAAGCAAGCGCAAGCAACAGAGATTTTTCCAACAATCTTGGAAAACAATGGCTTTTAACCAATGTAAAGGTCAACGGCGCCGACACAGGTTTTAACCGCGAAGAGCTGGCGGTGTTCAACAGCGAAGAGAGCTTTTCGATTAGATTTGAAGCAGGGCTTCTTTCCGGCGTAGCCGCGCCCAACCGCTATTCCGGTCCCTACACTATCGGCGAAAATCAGGCAATTAAAATCCCGCCCATGCGCTCAACCTTAATGGCTTCCATTTTCGAGCCCGAAAACTTAAAGGAATACGAATATTATGTTTACCTCCAAACCGCCTACAAATGGAACCGCAAAGACCAAACACTGGAAATCTACTCAAAAACCGGGGATGATGAAGTTATAATGACGTTTGTTGGCAGGGATTGATGACGGCGGAATGTTGGCGTGAAAGGCTGCTTTTAGCAGCCTTTTTTTTATGTTTCACGTGAAACACACTTATATGCGCCATTGAAACGGCGCATATAAGCACGTTAAGGCTTTTGCCCGAGCAGCGCGCTTTGTGCTACTAATTAACCCATTGACATAAGCTCTTAATAAGGTTTATATTAATATTGAATAAGGTTTACATCAATATTGGATAAGGTTTATATGCAAAGGAGTTTATATGCCGGGGGTTAGGCAGCGCGGGGAAGAAATCAGAGAGTTTATTCTCTTAAATATTACGGAAAATAAAAATATAGCCGCTTTAACTTCGGAGCGTTTTGGGATAACGCTGCCTGCGGTCTATAAACATATCGACAAATTAATATTAGACAAACAGATAATTAAAAAAGCGGGACGGTTTGTTTTGCAATCCAAACAATTCAAATACGTGTATGAAATTGATAAAACAATAAGCGAAGACGCCGTTTGGGAAAAAGACATTAAAAAGCATTTTTCTGATATTCCGGAAAATGTTTATCGTATTTGGATTTATGGATTTTTAGAAATGTTTAATAACGCTTTGGAACATTCAAAAGGAAAAACAATACATGTAATTCTTAGCATCAATAAAATTTATATTTCTGTGTCCATTTATGATGATGGAATAGGTATATTTAGAAATATTAAGTCAAAGTATAAATTAATTGACGAAAAAGACGCATTGCTTGAATTAGTAAAAGGTAAACGAACAACCGATAAAACCAGACATTCGGGGCAGGGTATTTTTTTTACATCTAAAATGTTTGATGACTTTTTAATTTCTTCTGATGGTATTATTTTCAATGTAAAGCCCGAAAAAAATATCGATATGCAGGCGGGAAAAGTCAAACATTCTACTTTAGTTTTTTTGCGTATAGCAAATAACAGCAAAACGACTTCTAAAGGTATTTTTGACGAATTTTCAACAGAAAGCCCCGGCGATTTTGACAAAACAAATGTCCCAATTCGTCTCGCGAATTCAAACGATTTGGTTTCGCGTTCTCAGGCGCGGCGTGTATTAAGCGGCTTGGAATTATTCAAAGAGGTCATTCTTGATTTTCGTGATATCGAATATATCGGTCAGGCTTTCGCTGATGAAATTTTCAGGGTATTTCCAAACTTAAATCCCGAAACCTTAATTACTGAAGCAAACACGAACGCAGATGTTCAAAATATGATAAACCGCGCCAGAAACACAAAATTATAATTGGTGACTGACACTTTTTACCTTTTCTAATCCTCTTTCGGCACTACCCTTTCCGCCTTTTTCTGCCCCTGCCGTTTCTTCGCCCGAAGACGCTTTTCTTTAGCAGCTTTACTCGGTCTTGTTGGTTTGCGTTTTTTAGGGAGCCTTGCCGCGGCGGTGATTAGCGCTTCCATGCGAAAGTACGCTCTCTCCAGATTTATCCGCTGTGAACGTTCCTCATCAGAAGTGATAACTATTTCGCCGTCTGTTGTGATTCGGTTCGCAAGGAGAGATTTTATCCGCTCCATTTCGGTTTCGGAAAGCCCTGCCAGTTCATTCATCCGCAGCCTTAAAGTTACCTTGGTATTTACTTTATTTACATTCTGTCCGCCCGGCCCTCCTGAACGTACAAATGTTGCTTCTGAGAAAGTTAAAATCGATTGTTTTAATAAATATGTGTCCATCTTCTCCTATTTTTTTATCACCAGTCCCCACAATTTTCTTAATAGTCCGATTTTACCAAATAGGAGCCAAATTAAAAGCAGAATTAATACCAATATTGGAACGCCATAAATTAATATGCTGATAATTACAACGAGTAATCCGGAAAGGAAGCCGCCAAAGCTGCCGAATAATTGTTTTATTTTTTCTGAAAGAGTTATATTCTGGCGCGGTTTCATGGAAACCGGGCCTACCAGAGATAAATCGATTGTAGAGTAATCTACCTTGTTTCCCAGATTGCGGAGCTGCGTGCCTGTGCTTTCGATCTCCCGCTGTAAATCCGCGATGCGCGCTTCCACGGAAAGAATTTCCTCGATGTTAGCTGCTCTTCTAAGATATGATTGATACGTTCTTAACAATTCGCGTTTTGATTCAAGTCGGCTTTCAAGATCGAAATATTGCAAGGTCACATCTTCGGTGGTTTCTGAACGATTTATCAATCTTCCAATACCGTTCATTTCTGTGAGAAATAATTCATACCTGGCTGAAGGAACCCGCAGCGAATAATAGTTTGAATTTTCGCCGACTGTTGTTGATGCGGAGTACGCGCCGTATTCTTTAAGGAGGTTTACTATCGATGCATCGGCCGCTTCGAGATTTTCTACCCTGATTCTGACGCTGGCGCGTTTAACCAGTTTGCGCTCGTTGTCAGTCAAGTTGGCAGAGTCAGATTGATTTGCCTGAGTTGGATCGCTCCTATTTGATGCCATTTGAGCCCTAACGCTCCCGGCTCCTGATGCTTCCCCATAACTTACTTCTGATTCATCAAATGCGCGATATAGGCCCCCGGCGGATCCCATGCTTTTGGATGTATAATGCGACGACTGCATCTCCGGCGCTTCCGCTGCACGGCTGCAGCCAAAAATAATAAGTGTTGTTAATAACACAAATAAGATTATTTTTATTTTCATTCTATATCTCCTAATTAAATAATACCTTTAAATAGTGTTTGTTACATACACTATATATAGCGTATATTGAAAATTTTCGACACCATATATAGCGTAGTTGACTGACATCTTTTTGGCTTTTTTGACAGCTGGATAAAAGTATACTATAATGTTGCTGTCGGTAAAGGAGCTTTTTTAATGAAAAAATTTTCTATTACTCTTACTAAATTGGAGAATAAAAACACACATTGGGCTAAAAATAGAAAAGCTCTCATGGAGTTTCATATAAACCGTGATGTCAGAATTGAATATAATTTGAACGACAGTCTTTTTTCTTTGACCGGAAATGTGATTCTTGCCGACATCAAGCAATGCAGGGAACTTGCCAATAAATTCAATCAAAAACAGGATCCCGCTCATCCTGAACGCTATATAAAAGCGGGTCACTTGTATGCGATGGGCTTAATCGATGAAATTCTTCACTTTGTTGTTGCGCTTTACCGCGAGGAAGTTCAGGGTGATGTGTTTGAAACTGCGCTGGATAGGTTTGAATCTAATCTTGGCGGAGATAAAACCGGAAAACTATTAAATTCATTCAATACGCAGTTTCCCCCAAAAGCCGTTTACAAAGGCGAAAAAAATGTTGACCAGTACCTGAAAGGAACAGATGGCGGTGAAAGCTGCCGCGCTCTTTCCGTCGAAGAAACTATGCTACTTTCAATTGCAAATTTAAATCCTGCTTTTAACCCGTTTAAATTTTTGTTTGACGATAAAGCTCTTACTAAGGCAACGATCTATCCAAATGCAATCGAAGAGTTAAAAGCGCATTTAAAAGAAATGCCTCCTTTCGGGCCCGATGAGATGAATCTTTGGGATTTTCTCCGCTCCCCCGCAATCGCTTTCCCCGATTCGCTTTTTGATCAGCTTGAATATATGCGCAGACATTGGGGGCTTCTCATCTCCAAATTTATGTCCCGCATTTTGATGAGCCTTGATGTAATAAGCGAAGAAAATAAACCCGGTTTTATGGGCCCGGGCCCCAGCAATGTGCTTACATTCGCAGGGCTTGATGAATATGAAAGATTCAGCCCTGATCAGGATTGGATGCCAAAAACTGTTTTATTGGCGAAAAGCACGCTTGTCTGGCTTTTTCAAATGTCTCAAAAATACGGCAGAGAAATTAACCGCCTTGATCTAATCCCCGATGAAGAACTCGATGAACTTGCGCGGCGCGGTTTTACTGGTTTGTGGCTTATCGGCGTGTGGGAGAGAAGTCAGGCAAGCAAGACTATTAAACAATGGACAGGCAACCCTGAAGCGGCGGCTTCAGCCTACAGTTTGAATGATTATGACATAGCCGGAGAACTTGGCGGATGGGGAGCGCTTTGTAATTTGCGCGAACGTTGTATGCAAAGAGGGATACGCCTTGGTTCTGATATGGTTCCAAATCATACAGGCATCGACAGCAAATGGATGATAGAACACCCGGAAAGATTTTTACAGCTTCCATATCCGCCTTTCCCAACCTACAACTACAACTGCGGTAATCTTTCAGGCAGAGACGATATTACGGTTCAAATCGAAGAGCATTATTTTTCGCGAAGCGACGCGGCTGTCGTTTTTAAACGGATTGATAACCGCACAGGCGAAACGCGCTACATCTACCACGGCAACGACGGTACTTCCATGCCCTGGAATGATACGGCGCAAATTGACTTTTTAAATGCCGAAGCGCGTGAAGCTGTTATCCGCACAATTATCGGTGTGTGTCAGCAGTTTTCGATAGTGCGCTTCGATGCCGCAATGACGCTTGCAAAGCGCCATATTCAGCGGCTTTGGTTTCCCGCGCCTGGCTCAGGCGGAGCAATCGCAAGCCGCGCGGAACATTCAATCACCACGGAAGAGTTTAACCGCCGTATCCCCAACGAGTTCTGGCGCGAAGTTGTCGACCGCTGCGCGGCGGAAGCGCCTAACACTCTGCTGCTTGCCGAAGCTTTCTGGATGATGGAAGGCTACTTTGTCCGCACTCTGGGAATGCACCGTGTTTACAATTCGGCTTTTATGAACATGCTTAAAAACGAAGAAAACGATAAGTACCGTGCGACAATAAAAAACACAATGGAATTCGATCCTGAAATTTTAAAGCGCTTTGTCAATTTTATGAATAACCCCGACGAAGAAACCGCGGTCGCGCAGTTCGGCAAAGGCGATAAATATTTCGGCATCTGTACATTGCTTGTAACAATGCCGGGGCTTCCCATGTTCGGCCACGGGCAAATCGAAGGCTTTGAAGAAAAATACGGCATGGAATACCGCCGCTCGTACCGTGACGAGCAGCCGGACGGCTATCTTGTAGATCGTCACGAACGTGAAATTTTCCCTTTGATGAAACGCCGCGCTCTTTTTTCGGGCAGCGCACAGTTTAGAATTTTTGATCTTTACTGTTCCGGCGGCTCCGTTAACGAAAATGTTTTTGCGTATTGTAACCGCGCATGGATTAACGGCTGCGATGAAAGAGCGCTTATTTTTTACAACAATTCATATTATGAAACTACCGGCTGGATAAAAGCAAGCGATCCTCCGGTTCCCTGTGAAGGCGGCACGCGCAGAGATAATTTAAGCGAAGCGCTTGCGATTCACGGCGAGAGCAATTATTTTACGCTGTTACGCGAACAGAAATCGAATCTGTGGTTTATTCGCTCTTCAAAAGCAATCTGCGAAGACGGATTTTTTGTCGGGTTAAAAGGATATGAAACACAGGTCTACCTTGATATTTACGAAGCCGAGGATGACGCAAAAGGCAGATGGGCAAGATTGAACAACGATCTTAACGGAAGCGGTGTTCCTGATCCTCTTGCGGCAATTAAAGATATTTTCCTTGGTGAACTTTATTACCGGTTCAACGAATTTTTAAAACCAGAAATTGTAAACAGTCTTAATGAATCAATTTATAAAAAATCCTTTGTAGGTTCCTTTAAAGAGCCTGTTTTAGCGTTTATTAAAACTGCGCAGCATTATATCGCGGGCGCGGACGGCGCATGGGATCCGTGGACAGCTCCTTCCAAAGTTGATTCAAAAATAAATGTAAAATTTACCGCGATTGATCCTGAAACAATATGGAAAGAATTTGAAGCTTATATTAACAGGCTTAAAAATATTTTAGAAGCGTTAAAGAAATTAAAATCGCCGCTTCTTGATCACATCACAAAAAGCATGTCGGAAAGGCAGCTGCTCCACTCTGTTGCCCTCAGCTACGGCGTTATTTCGCTTCTGCGTTCGATAATCGGTAAAGAAGCGACAGGCGCTTATGCCGAAAACCTTGCTTTTGATCATTGGGATCTGGGGCGTAAGATACGGGACGCTTATAGATTATTCGGCGCGTCAGAAGCGGAAGTGTGGCGCATAACAGATCTTATGAAAGCTGTGTTAAGGCGGACAAAAGCCGGATCCAACGCGCTGGCTGAATATAATTGGGACAAGTCAAATAAAAACGGATTTAAATTTTCGGCATCGGAATTTGCCGTTTTCATTATCGAGGAGAATTATTCTGCCGATGATTTTAGGCGCATTTTGGGAATCAACTTCTTTAACGATGTCGCATGGTTTAACAAAGAAGGTTTTGAAGACGCGTTGTTTTACTCGTCTGTTTTCTTCATGATGGAAACCACTGTGCAAATGCCGATAGAAGAACGCATTGAACGTATTACGAGCATTTACGATGTACTGTTAAAAGCCGAAGCAAAATCGGAATACCGTTTTGACATTCTGCTTGATATTTTAACAGGAAGAGACAAAATAAAAACAAAGACGAAGACAGGCGTTAAAAAAACCGGCGTTAAAGCAAAGTCTAAAGATGTTAAACCAAAAGCGGCTGTAAAAAAAGCTGTAGTAAAAGCCGCGCCAAAGAAAAAGGCGGCAGAAATAAAATCTGCTGCTAAGAAGAAACCTGCCGCAAAGAAACCCGCGGTAAAAAAAGCCGCGCTTAAAAAACCAGCTGTGAAAAAACCTGCGGTCAAAAAAGCCGAACCTAAAAAAGCGGCGGCAAAGACGAAGCCAAAAGCTGTTAAAAAGTCCGGAACAAAAAAACCTGGTAAAAAGTAAAAGAGTTTTAATTTGAATAATAAAAAAGGCCGCTCGTTTGAGCGGCTCTTCTTTTATAGTTTTTTTATATTAATTAACAAATTGCAATTTTATCAAGTGCGGCGTCTCTTAAACATCCGCCAGTTTTGACAGAGGAATGGGCTTTGGACTGTCATTTTGCCCTTCAACCTTGGCAAGCTCTTCAAGCAATTCTTTTCCGCGGCGTGAAAGTTTTTCAGGAATCTGAACAATAAGTTTTATATAAAGGTTTCCCCTTTGATTCCCCGCCGGAACTCCCTCTTCTCGGATACGGAGCATCTTTCCATTCTGGATACCGGCAGGTACTTTTACCTTTATAGTCTTATTTTCCAGGGTCGTTACCTGAATGTCAGCACCAAGCGCCGCTTGGCTTACAGAAATCGGAACAGCGCAGTAAAGATCGTAATCCTGCCGTTCATAGTATTCATGCGGTTTTACTCTTATAAATACATATAAATCGCCTGCCGGACCGCCGTTAGGACCTGCGTCACCCTGCTTTGAGAGAACCACGCGTTTCCCGTTTTCAACACCTGATGGGATTGTGACCATGACTTTTTGCCGTTTCTTCTGGGTTCCCGAGCCGCCGCAATCGCTGCATGGTTTTTCTATTATTGAGCCCTCGCCATGGCACTGATGGCAGGTTGTAGCCACAGAGAAGAATCCCTGGCTGTGTCTTACCTGTCCAGACCCGCGGCAAAGAGGACATGTCTTTTTACTCGAACCGTCCGCTGTTCCGGCGCCGTTACAGGTTTTACATGATTCGTTATGCGAATATTGTATTTCAACTTTTGTCCCGAATACGGCGTCTTTAAATGGTATTTCGATATCGTAGCGAAGATTGGCACCCTGTCTAACTCCTGTGCCGCCCCTCGCTCCTCTTCCAAAGCCTCCGCCGAAAATATTTTCGAATATGGTGCTAAAGCCGCCTTCGCCGAAAAACTCATCAAAGCCGCGGAAATTACTCCAGTCCTGACCGCCGCCCATGCCTTCAACTCCGGCATGACCGAATTGATCATAAGTGGATTTTTTCTGATCGTCACCCAGAACGCTGAACGCTTCTGCCGCTTCTTTAAATTTTTCTTCCGCCTGCTTATCGCCGGGGTTTTGATCAGGATGATATTGTAAAGCGAGCTTGCGGTACGCTTTCTTTATCTCATCTTTAGAAGCGTTTTTTTGAACACCAAGAACTTCGTAATAATCCCGTTTTGCCATTGTTTACTTCTTGTCGTCGTCTACCACTTCGTAATCGGCATCTTCGGCGCCCTTTGTGTTATTATTGCCGTGGTTTGCTCCGGGTCCTGCGTTTTGATCAAATCCGCCGCCCATGTCAGGACCGCCTTGTTGTCCCTGCGCGCCGCCTGCTGAACCTTGCTGTTTGTAAATTTCTTCCGCGATTTTGTACGACACTTGCTTAAGAGATTCTATTTTATCTTTGATTGATTGAATCTCGCCGCCTTCCAAAGCTTTGCGCAGATCTGCAATAGCTTCTTCACATTTGGATTTATCTTCGGCGCTTACTTTGTCACCAAGGTCTTTGATGTTTTTCTCCGTGCTGTAGATCATCGAATCCGCTTCGTTGTGTACTTCGGCTTTTTCACGCTCTCTTTTATCTTCTTCCGCGTGCATTTCCGCTTCTTTAACCATGCGATCAATATCGGAATCGTTTAAGCCGCTTGAACTTTCAATGCGGATTTTTTGTTCTTTGCCTGTACCGAGGTCCTTCGCGCTTACATGGACAATACCGTTTGCGTCGATGTCGAAAGTGACTTCGATCTGCGGTACTCCGCGCGGAGCGGGAGGTATGCCGACAAGATCAAATCTGCCGAGGATTCGGTTCTGGCTCGCCATTTCGCGTTCGCCCTGCAAGACTTGAATTGAAACAGCTGTTTGACTGTCCGCCGCGGTGGAAAAGATTTGGCTCTTGCGGGTTGGGATCGTCGTGTTACGTGTAATAAGTTTTGTCATTACGCCGCCCAATGTTTCGATACCAAGCGAGAGGGGAGTAACATCAAGCAGCAGAACGTCTTTTACGTCTCCGCCGAGGATACCGCCCTGAATCGCGGCACCTACCGCGACCGCTTCATCGGGGTTTACACCCTTGTTCGGCTCTTTTTTGAAAAGATCCTTAACAACCTGTTGAACCGCGGGAATTCGCGTTGATCCGCCGACAAGAATAACTTCGTCAATTTGCTCCGCGGTATAGCCTGCATCCGCGAGCGCTTTTTTGCACGGCTCTTTTGATCTTTCAAGCAGATCTTCTACAAGCTGTTCAAACTTCGCGCGTGTTAAAGTTTTTTGCAGGTGCTTTGCGCCGTTTTGATCGGCTGTGATGAATGTCAGGTTAATATCAGTTGTTTGCATTGACGACAGCTGGATTTTAGCGTTTTCCGCCGCTTCGCGAAGACGCTGAAGAGCCATGCGATCCAGCCCAAGGTCGATACCTGTATCTTTTTTAAACTCGGCAATGAGCCATTCCATGACGCGATGATCAAAATCGTCGCCGCCAAGGTGGGTGTCGCCGTTTGTCGCTTTAACTTCAAAAACGCCGTCGCCAAGTTCCAGAATGGAAACATCGAAAGTTCCGCCGCCTAAATCGTAAACGGCGATAATTTTATCTTTTTTTGAATCTTTGTTAAAACCAAACGCCAAAGAAGCGGCAGTAGGTTCATTGATGATTCTTTTAACATCGAGCCCCGCGATTTTTCCCGCGTCTTTTGTCGCCTGTCTTTGCGCGTCATTAAAATAAGCGGGAACTGTAATTACAGCTTCTGTTACAGTTTCTCCAAGGTAGTCTTCCGCGGTTTTTTTCATTTTTTGAAGAACGAAAGCGGAAATTTCCTGCGGTGAATATTTTTTTCCGTCGATTTCAACGCGTACATCGTTTCCCTGTTCTGTTATGTGATACGGAACCATCTTTATTTCGTTGGAAACCTCCGAATAACGCCTTCCCATAAACCGCTTAATGGAGTAAATCGTATTTTCCGGATTAAGGCTCATTTGATTTTTTGCCGGTGTGCCGATGATCCACTCGCCCTTGGTTGTAAAGCCAACAATGGACGGAGTAGTGCGCCCGCCTTCGGAACTTTGAATGACGATAGGCTCTCCGCCTTCAAGAACGGACACGCATGAGTTTGTCGTTCCTAAATCAATACCAATAATTTTTCCCATAATTAACATCTCCTCTTTATGTAAATAAAAAATTTATATATTTATTTTATGCCTCCGGCATAATTACTTTAACTTTTGCGGCTCTGATCACCCTGTCTTTTAATATATACCCTTTAACCAAATCTTCCTGTACAGTTGCTTCGGTTACTTCGCTCGATTTCTCCATCATCAGCGCTTCGTGCAGGTTCGGATCAAAAAGCTCTCCGGCGGAACTAAATCGTTTTAATCCCCACTTTGTTTCGAGCTGGCTTGCCAGCCGCTTCTCGATCATTTTTATACCTTCCAGAAAACCGGCAAAATCCGCAATGGGTACCGCAGGAGACGCATTGTTCGCCTGTAAACCGTTTTCTCCCGCTTGAATCGCTCTTTCGATGTCATCGATTACCGGGATAATATCTAAAAGCAGGCTTTGGTTAGCATAATCTATCGAACTTTGTTTTTCCTGATTCATCCGTTTGCGGAAGTTTTCAAAATCGGCGGCTTTTCGCAGCAGTTGATCATGAGTTTCCGCAAGGCGGGTTTCTAATTCTGCGATTTGCGCTTCCGGAGTGACAGGTTCGGCATTTTCTTTAGCTTGCTCTTCTGTTGAGCCTGTCTCCTTTTCCGTCTCCTGAGATGAAATCTCTCCCTCGGTTTGGTTTTCCTGAGGAGTTTCTGTCGTATTTTCTCCAACTCGTGTCTCTTGTTTTGACATTACAACTATCCAATATCCATTTTCTTATATTTATGGGAAAAACCCCCACCTAGTTATAAAAATACAAAAATTTTTCGTTTGGGTCAAGGAAATTCGCTTTTTTTAAGTGCTGCAAACCTGATTTTTGCCGCCCTTTTTAGCCATATACAGCAATTTATCGACTTCATTAAGAAAGTCCGTTGGATTGTCACCTTCAACCGGAATTTTTGAAGAAGCACCCAAACTGATGGTAGCAAAGGGTTTATCCCAGCTGCCGGAATTGGTGTTTTCCGATGATTCGCTGTTTAATTTAATATTGCCGAATTGCAATTTTATTTCCGTGACATTTTGACGAATTTGTTCGGCTTTTTTTATTGTGCCGGTTAAATCGGTATCCGGCAAAAGCGCGAGAAATTCCTCTCCGCCCCATCTGGCTGTAAAATCGGAAGATCTGTTTACCGTGCCGCCCAAGACCCCGGAAATTGCCTGAATTAAAAGATCACCCTGCGGATGTCCAAATGTATCGTTGTATTTTTTAAAATCGTCAATATCAATTATGATAATTCCGAGCGGCTTTTTTTCCCTGAACGCGCGCCCCCATTCCGCTTCAAAGCGCATATCAAAACCTCTTCTATTTGATAATCCTGTCAGCGCGTCCAGCATGCATAATTTTTCGATTGTTTGGATATATTCTGACATTTTTAAATGTGTATTGATTCTCGCTTTTACGATTGATTTGTTGAATGGCTTAGTGATGTAATCAACCGCTCCGAGCAGCAAGCCTTTTTCTTCGTCTTCGGCGTTGTCTAACCCTGTCAGGAAAATTACCGGAATTTTCATAGTAGCGCTTGAATCTTTTAATTTTATAAGAACATCAAAACCTGTCATATCCGGCATTAAAATATCCAGTAATACAATATCAGGTTTCTGTTTTTCCGCCTCCACAAGCGCTGACTTTCCGTCTGAAGCTATTACAATTTCATATTGCGGCTTTAGAAAATGGGCTAAAGCCAAGATGTTCATTTTTTCGTCATCAACTATGAGAATCTTTTTCTTACAATCCAATTTAGCCCCCCAGTTTACGTGCTACATTAGTATTTTATTATAAACCACAGGAGAAAGCAATAATAAAACAACTGGCTTGTTCTATTGACCGCTGCCTTTATATCTGCTAATTTTAACATATTCGAGAGGTTTGTCATGTCGATTGATATAAAAAATGTTGTTAAAAACCTTCATCCCCTGGAAGTGCGGATTCTCCTTTCCTATAAAAAGGGTGATGAACTTACTATAGAAAAGGTTGAGAGTGAACTTGGTTTCAAACCGGGAAACGGAAATCAGGCCCTTTCATGGCTTGCAGGCAAAGGACTTATCGGTGAAATTCGCAGGGAAACGGCTGTATATTATGAACTAACCGGTCTTGGTCAGGAATGGAAGGAAAAAGGCAGTCCTGAAGAGCGGATGCTTGCTCTGATAAAGCAGAAATTAAATGACCCGGATAAACCGCGTCTTCCCGACATTGCACAAGCGCTCAACATGGAAAATAAAGACATCGGCAGCGCGTTCGGAAGCCTTTCAAAATCCGGTGTACTCGCCATGGACGGCGAAAAAAAAGTAATTATTTCTCTGCCGCTTGAATATCTTGATGATCCGGGAAAGAACCCGATTCTCGCGCACTTTAGCCTGATGCATGGCTTGTTTAAAAAGGTTGTAATGAGCAGCGGTTTTCTTGCGGACACAGAACTCAATAATGAAGAGAAAAAAATCATGTCGGGCATTGCGAAAAAACGCGGCGCTTCGGACGCGCCTTTCCGCCAGATAGACAGGGAAACAATTTTCTTTGGTTTTATCACCGCTGAAGACGGTTCTGTTCCCGCCGAAGAAGCCGCAAAGGCGCTTAAGGCAGCGGGAATCACAGGCGATGAAGTCGGCGCGCTTACCCAGTCCATGCTGGAAGACGGCAGCTGGAAAGGAAAAACTTTCCGCTCCTATAACGTAAAAACTCCGCCTGTGCGCCTTACTCCGGGACGCACCAACCCCTACGCAAAATTCCTGGAAAACGTAAAAGACAAACTGGCGTCTCTCGGCTTTGAAGAGTTCGACGGTCCGTTAGTTGAAACTGAGTTTTGGAATTCAGACGCTCTTTTTATGCCGCAGTTTCACTCCGCGCGCGACATTCATGACGCGTACAGCATTGCAGGCGGCGGCACCGTCTCTGACGGTATTGCGCGCGCAAAGTCGATAGATGAACCGTGGCTTTCCAATGTCGCATCAGCCCATGAAAACGGCGGCAAGACGGGCAGCCGCGGCTGGAATTACGGCTTTGACCGTGATTTTACAAAACGGTTAATTCTCCGCTCGCAGGGGACAGTGTTATCTGCAAAACAATTACCAACGGCAAAAATCCCCGGCAAATATTTTGGCATCGCCCGCTGTTTCCGTTACGACCGCGTAGACGCGACCCATCTTCCCGATTTTTACCAAACCGAAGGAATCGTGTTAGGTGAAAATGTAAACCTTCGTACCCTTTTGGGAATGCTTGAAATGTTTGCCGTCGAAGTAGCGGGCGCGAAAGATGTAAAATACGTCCCCGGTTATTTCCCTTTCACGGAGCCGTCTGTAGAAGTGCACATAAAACACCCCGTTCTTGGCTGGTTTGAACTTGGCGGCTCCGGCATTTTCCGCCCTGAAGTAACCGCGAGTCTCGGCGTGGATGTACCCGTCGCCGCATGGGGTATCGGCATCGACCGCATGGCGCTTATGGCTCTTGGTTTGAACGACTTGCGGGAACTTTTTAGTTTTGATATTGAGAATGTCAGGCTGAGAAGAGCTAAGGCGAGCTAACGCGTTTTATTAAAAAGTGAAAAATTTTGGTTTGCGCAGAATTTTCCAGCGTAAATTATTTGCATTCCGCAATGTCAAACACGGACATTCCTGTCTTTTTATAGTATAATAACCCTATGAAAACAAAAAATATCCTGCCGCTTGAACGTCATGGTTTCGATTTTATACCTGCCGAATACCTCCCGCCAGGCGCAGATGAGTATTGGCTGCGTAATGCCCAGCAGCAGGAAAAGTTTTATAAAAAGCCCGGGGATTGGCGCAAGCTTAAAACTGAGGAGATTGATGTTTTAAAAGATAATAGGAATTACTGCCCTAATTGGGAAAACTTCCTTGTAAGTGATCCTTTTGACCCGTCTTTAATCCGCGATTCCAGTTTTTATGGTTTTGTGCGCGTTGGCTCTTTGCAAAAAGTTTTACTGCGTCATAATGACTTTCATATTCCTGCCGGCATTCGTAACAGCACGATTATTTCATGTGATATCGGCGATGATACCGCAATTCAAAATTGCGCGTATATTTCCAATTATATAATTGGAAACAACTGTATTCTTTCTGAAGTTAATGAATTACAGACGACAAACCACGCAAAGTTCGGCAATGGGGTTATAAAAGACGGCGAAGATGAAGAAGTCCGGGTTTGGATCGATGTGCAGAACGAAGCCGGCGGACGCTCTATTTTGCCGTTTGAGAGCATGATCGCGGCGGACGCCTACCTTTGGGCAAATTACCGCGATGACACTTTAATGACTGAAAAACTTGCGGAGATTACGCAGAAGCAATACGGCGGCATGCGCGGCAGTTATGGAGTTATCGGGAACGGCGCTGTTATAAAAAGCTGCGCAATTATTAAAGATACGGCAGTAGGAGAATGCGCTTACATTAAGGGAGCTAATAAGCTTAAAAATATTTCGATCCTGTCATCCGCCGATGAACCGACGCAGATAGGCGAGGGTGTCGAAATGGTGAATGGCATTGTAGGATACGCCTGCAATGTTTTTTACGGTTGTAAGGCTGTGCGTTTTGTTATGGGAAGGAACAGCAATTTAAAGTACGGGGCGCGGCTGATTCACTCGGTGTTAGGTGATAATTCCACAGTGTCATGCTGTGAGATACTCAACAATTTGATATTCCCTGTGCATGAACAGCACCACAACAATTCATTTTTGATCGCAAGCCTTATTCAGGGGATGTCGAACATGGCGGCGGCCGCTACCATCGGCAGTAATCACAACAGCAGGGCAAACGACGGTGAGATCAGGGCGAAGCGCGGTTTTTGGCCTGGGTTGGCTGTAAGCCTTAAACACTCAAGCATTTTTGCTTCATTTGTTATTATCGCAAAAGGCGAGTATCCCGCAGAGCTGAATATTCCGCTGCCGTTTTCACTTGTTAATAATAATGTGCATAAAAACAGACTGGAAGTTATGCCTGCTTATTTCTGGATGCATAACCTTTACGCGCTTGAACGCAATTCATGGAAAACAAGTAACCGTGACAAAAGAAAAATAAAAATTCAAAGAATTGAATCCGATTATCTTGCGCCTGATACTGCGGAAGAAATAATCGGCGCTTTGGATATTCTTGAAGGCTGGCTTTGCGAAGCAGGGTTGTCGCCTGCGGATATCGCGAATATTGATAAAAACTCTGTGCGAAAAATAAATTGCCGTCACTTTGAAAATTCAAAACGCGGGCAGGTAATTATGAAGCCGTTCGACGGCATTGCAGCTTACCGGCAAATGCTTCGCTACTATGCCGTTAAAACAGTTGCGGCGTTTTTTGATTCGCGCCCCGAGCTTGATTACCGCGGCTTATGCGAATTATTAAACTCTTCTTCGCCGAAAGAACGCATCAAAGACTGGGTTAACTCAGGCGGGCAAATTGTTCCTGCTTTCCGCGTTGATGAACTTCGAAAAGATATCGGCGAAGGTAAGTTTAAAAACTGGGATGAGATTCATTGTGTTTACGAGTCATGGGGAGAAGCATACCAGCTTGATAAAACCTGCCACGCGTGGGCGGTGCTTATGTATCTTTATGAGACAAATAAATCTATAGATGCGGCTGCTTTTAAGAAAGAGCTTGCCGCCGTTATCGAAATCCGCAGCTGGATAGAAAAACAAATTTTTGAAAGCAGAGCGAAAGATTATCACAATTCATTTAAAGCGGGTACATTCCGCAGTCAGAAAGAGATGGAACTTGTGCTTGGAAAGCCGGAAAATAATTCATTTATCCGGCTTGTGCAGAAAGAAAGCGCCAGTTTTAAAGATATGATCGAAAGGGTAAGCGCGCGCGTAAAATAACAACGAAACGCTGGAAACTCTTATCAGCGTCAGCCTAAACCGGCTTTGCGGCGTGTATATACGTCAAAGAAAACCGCAAAAAGAAGAATCATCGCTCTTACCACATATTGATAATGAGTGCCGAGATTCATAAGCGACATACCATTGTTTATTGAACTCATAACAAAACCGCCGACAATTACTCCGATTACAGATCCGATGCCGCCGCCTGCGGAAACACCGCCGATGTAACACGCTGCGATTGCGTCTAATTCAAAAAGGTTGCCGGCCTGGGGAAGAGCACTGTTCATATAACCTGTGCTCACCACTGCGGCTAGTCCCGCCATTATACCCATGAAACAAAAAACAATAAAAGTGACAAGTTCGGAATTGATACCGGAGAGTTTTGCCGAGCGCGGATTGCCGCCGACAGCGTAAATGTAACGACCAAGAACGGTGTTGTTCAAAATAAAATGAAAGATAAAAACTGTAATTCCCAGAACAAGCGCTACAATAGGAAGTCCGCGGTAACGCGCAAATCGATCTGCCAAGCCAAGAGTTAAAAGACTTATTAATACAAGTTTTGTAACAAACAAAGCAAGCGGAGTAACTTCAAATTCATTGTCAATTTTTCTTTTTCGCGTAACAAATTCCGTTATAAAGAAAAGAACGAGCAGCAGTACCGCGATAATTATCGCCATAGGATAATAAGGGCCTATCATTTCTGTGTTCATAACTTCGTCCAGAGTTCCTGTAGCGAGAAGCGAATAACCTGTATCGCTGAAACTGATAGGATTAACATTTGTAACAAGGTATGTAAGACCGCGGAACAGCATCATGCCAGAAAGCGTTACGATAAACGAAGGCAATTTCGCGTACGCAATCCATGCTCCCTGATAAGCGCCTACAAGCCCGCCGATTAAAAGCGCGGCAATTAATGTTACAGCCATTCCCGCGCCCGTGTTATATACCATTGCAGATAACGCGCCGATAAAAGCGCAGACAGAACCAACTGAAAGATCGATACCCTGTACGATAATTACCATGACCATGCCGACCGCGAGAATTAAAACATAACTGTATTGGAAAAAAATATTTGTAAAATTGCGCGGACTCCAGTTGTTGCCGTTTGTCAGCGGAGCAAAGATTATCATAATCACCGCCAGCATAATAAACATCGAGTAATTTCTGATGTTATTTTTTATCAGTGTTTTAAAATTGGAAGTATGAATCGTTTTTTCGTCCATGTTTTGCTCCTTATCCTACCAATGCCAAATGCATTATCTTTTCCTGGGTTGCTTCCTCTTTGGAAAGCTCGCCTTTAATTTTACCTTCGTTCATTACATAAATTCTGTCTGCCATTCCAAGCGCTTCGGGAAGTTCCGAGCTGACCATTATAACGCTCTTCCCGGCGGCAATTATATCGTTCATGATCCCATAAATTTCCGTTTTGGCGCCGACATCAATACCGCGTGTCGGCTCGTCTACAATAAAAATATCAGGATCCGCCATTAATGTTTTGCTGACAACAACTTTCTGTTGATTGCCGCCTGATAAGTTGCGCACATATTGATTAATCGAAGGCGTTCTGATGTTTAAATTTTTTCTGTACTGTTCCGCTTTTTTAATTTCTTCCTGACTGTTTATTATTCCAAACCGGGAAATTTTATCCAGACTGGAGTGGGTAATATTCGTTTTTACATCCTGAATAAGAACCAATCCCAGGCTTTTTCGATCTTCAGAAATATATCCAAGCCCCGAATTTATCGCAACGCGCGGGTTTTTAAATTTGCAGTGCTTTCCGTTAATTTTTAATTCGCCTTCGCTGCGGTAGCCGTAAGAGCTGCCGAAAAGGCTCATCATCAATTCTGTGCGCCCTGCGCCCATCGGACCGCAGAAAGCGAGGATTTCGCCTTTGCGCAGGTAGAAAGAAACGTTATTTACAACTTTGATTGTGTGATATTCTGGATGATAGACGGTCCAGTTATTTACTTCCATTACTGTTTCGCCGGGAGTGGATTTCCTTTCCGGGAAACGGTGAGTTAAATTCCTGCCGACCATATCTTTAATGATCATCTCTTCTGTTAGGTTATCCGCTTTAACATCGTAGGTGCTGATGGATTTACCGTCGCGCAGGATTGTAACAGTATCCGCGACTTTTAAAACTTCGTTCAGTTTATGAGAAATTATTACCGAGGTAATACCCTGGCGTTTAAATTCTAAAATAAGGTTAAGGAGCTTTTCACTTTCATCATCGTTTAAAGAAGATGTCGGTTCGTCAAGAATGAGCAGCTCCGTTTTTTTGGAAAGAGCGCGGGCGATTTCGACTAACTGCTGTTTTCCCACGCCTAGTTTGCTTACGATTGTTTCGGGCGGTTCGTTTAACCCCACCGTTTTTAAATAATTTTTGGATTCTTTTATGTATTTGTTCCAGTTGATAACACCGAACCGGGTTTCCATGTGTCCCAAAAAAATATTTTCATAAATTGACAGGTACGGACTGAGCGCCAGCTCCTGATGAATGATGGCAAGCCCTTCGTTTTCGCTGTCTTTAACGCTGTTGTAATTTGTTTCGCGTCCTTTATAAAAAACTTTTCCATCGTAACTATTTTTTGGATAGACACCCGAAATGCAGCTCATCAGCGTAGACTTACCTGCGCCGTTTTCGCCGCACAATGAATGAATCTCGCCTTTTTTTATTTTTAAATTGACACTTTCAAGAGCCCTGACTCCGGGAAATTCCTTTGTAAGATTTTCTATTTCAAGAATATATTCGTTCATGAAGTTCCCTTGGGCAAAAAAAATACCCGGCTGCTCAGCAGCCGAGTATCATTGACTTAAACTAGTTAAGTAACAGAATTCCTCTGTCGAGTCTATCATCATAGAATCCGGCATCAACCATTACGTTGAGGTTGTCCCTTGTTACAAGGATTGGATCCAACAGATAAGCGTTTACATATTTTCTTCCTGTGTTGCCGATTTCAGCAAGGTCGCCTGTCGCAAGTTCTGCGCCGGGGATATTGATCGCCTGTCCCTTGAGAACCTGATCTACAAGAATGACTGCTGCTTCAGCCAATTTGGCTGTGTCTTTAAATACTGTGCTGTACTGCTCGCCGTTCTTAATGGACGCGGCTGAATCGTACTCAGCATCCTGACCGGAGATTACAGGCAGGTTGCCGCGATATTTGGCGTCGGCTTTGCAAGCTTCCAGGATTGCGCGGGCAAGTGTGTCGTTAGGTGCTAAAATTGCGTCCAGTGTGACTGTGCGCGCATCGTTGCTTAAAAGGTTTTCCATGCGGGTCTTGGCTATAGGAGCCTGCCAGTTTTCTGTGGCGATCCTCTGGAAATTTTCCCTGTCCGCTGATGTTTTAGGATAGGGGCCGATAACTCTAAGAACGCCTTTGTCGATGTAAGGGTTCAGTACGCTCATTGCGCCGTCGAAGAAGAAGAAAGCGTTTCCGTCAGTCGGGGAACCGGCAAACAGAGTGATAAGTTTTGGGCTGCCTGCGCTTGCTGAATCAAGGTTGAGCCCTTTTACGATACTCTGCGCCTGAAGAACGCCGACCTTGAAGTTATTAAATGTGATGTAGAAGTCATAATCCGCTGAATTGGGGATTATGCGGTCGTAAGCAACGACCACTACTTTGTCACGTCCTGCTTCCGCGATTACAGAAGAGACACCGTCATTAATACAGCCGACGATAAGGGCTTTTGCTCCCTGTGTCAGGAAGCTTTGAATTTGCTGATTCTGTGTGGGCTGATTTGCGTCGCCGTATTGGACTTCTGCGCGATATCCGCGGGCTTCAGCTTCATTTTGAAGAGCGAAACCGTCTTTAACCCATCTTTGAACATGGGTTTCCGGCATGGCGATACCGATTAATTGACCGCCTTTTTGCTTACAGCCGGCTAACATCACCATTGACGCAGCCAAAGCCAGAACTAAGAGAACAGCTAGAATCTTTCTCATGATTTTTCCTCCATTATAGAAAAGATTGTTAATTTGTCCCTACCATTATTACAATAGATTGGCATTTTGTCAAGGTAATGGTTTCAATCACCTACGCTACTGATAGCGTGGGTAATTCTTAAATATACACCACATATAGCGTACGATGCTTAGCATCGTACGCTACTGGCATCGTAGGTGTTTGTGGTTTGGGTGCCAAATACGTAAAAAAGGCTGCTCCGGAGAGCAGCCCTTAATTTTAAAAAGTCCAACTTTTTAATTTAAAACTTTAAAATTAACATGTTCTGGACCGCCTGCCGGAGACAATCCCTTTGATGCCGGAAGAATTTGCTCCCAATCGGTTACATTAGCAGGAAGAGAATTAAGATGGGTTGTTAAATTAAAGAGTTCTGTATTGTCTCTTTTTACAACCAAGCGTTCAATAACAAAATAAGAATTTGGAATATTTCCTCTTATCCTGATAGACTGCAAGTGCGGTTCAGGAAGACTGCTATTAGCAATAATATCAGTCACGTCTTCCTGAATGAGTGTGACGGTATAATTAAATTCTTTTCCGGGTTCGACGTAGGGAACGGCAGGCTTTCCTTCTCCAGGACCAGTACTGCCAAGCGGCCACCAACCGTTTTGTAAACGATTAAGAAGAATTTGTTGGCTTTGATTCGTCATGTTTTTGCCTTTTATCTCAAGAACATCGCCTACTTGAAATTGAAAATGGTCATGATTCAAATTAAATCCTGACCAATCCACAAACATTTGAACGCTTAATACTTTATTTTCAAATACAACAGGTTCAACGCCTTGCAATACAGACATTTGATTCCAATCAATTATACCAGTTCGATTAGGAATATTTGTATTAAATAAATATCTTACTTCGGTGCTTGAAATAATCATGACATTGTACCAATTGCTTTGATTATTACTATTCCATGATAATGGAATAGCGGAACCTGTTCCTGCTCCGTAAGCATAATAATCTCCCGCAATTATGCCATAGTAGTTATTACTATTTATATAACTTTCAGTTATATAAACTTTATGATTCCCCGTAGGAAGGTTTTTAATGTTCATGGCGCCGGAAACAATATTTCCAATATTGATATTTATTGTTTGACCGTTATTTGCCGGGATTGTGTCGTAATATTGAAGTTCAAACAATCTTTCATCCCAGTCAGAATTTATATTTGGAAAACCGCGTATTGTAATTCTTATATCTCTTGCCGTACTTGATTTTGAAACTATCGTTGTCCAGTTGGTGTTTGCGGTTGTAGGATAAACATCTGCCCATCCCAGACTATTACCGCTATCTACTGAACTAATGTGAATATCAAGCCTTTTAACAGGAGACCCATTATAAGTAAGATTAATTGTACCGCTTAATGTCACATAACTTAAATCCAGAGAATTACCGCCAGTTATATTTCCAACATTTTTGCTGAAAATTGCACTGTTTGAATAACCTGAAAGATCAATTACAATATTGTCCTGTGAATTTTGAGGTATGTTTAAACTTAAACTATTACCTGAAGAAAGATCTACACGTACCTGAAAAGTACATTTCCATACTCTATATGGAGATACCCTATCATTATTATTGTTATCTGTAAAACATCCTTCGTATAAAGGAATTGTGAAAGAGTTATTACCATTAACTGGACTATTAATTTTTACATCATTCCATGTATAAATGTAATACCAATTACCTCCCACATTTGCATTATTACCAATAAATGATATATATACACTTGCACCCGCGGGAATATTTGTTAAATCAATAGAACCTGTAATCTCTCCAATTTGTTCGCCGAGGTCGCGACCATTTTCACCGCCCAACAACCAGAAAGGAGTAATCGTATAGAATTTTGTGGAAGCAGTAATGGTAGAAGTTCCTGTAAATTTACCGGTTAGATTGGAATTTGCAAACAATTCTACGCCCATTTGCGAAGCCCAAGCATCATAATCTCCGTTTACAAGTGAATTCAAAGTGACAGATCCGCTTATGGACGCGCCGCCCATCATTTCAACCAGTTCACCGAAAGTCATGGAGAATACCAGACGCTGGAAATCTGTAAAGGGAACAGTTGGGTTTGGGTTTGCGTTGAAATTAATCGTTGATTTGCTTACAAAAAATTCTAATCCAAACGGTATATTTTCATTTCCAATCATAAAACCAAAGTACCATGAGTCTGATCCTGTCCAAGGAGTTTCATCGTTGCTGTTAAACAGTTCAACAACTGCCGTTCCGTTATTTATTTGCCCATAACCATAAACTTCGGGTATTTCGATCAAGTCAAAATCGACTGTTTTTCTTAAACTGCCTTGTATCCATGTGTCATTTGGATATGTAGTTGTATTTAATCCGTTAATTGTAATACTTGCGCCGGATGGAACAGGCGGTACATAAGTGCCGGGACCATTATTTGTAATCAAACTGTTAAAAGCACTTGTTGCGTTCTCGATTGTTGTTTTTGCGCTATTTACCATGTTGACTGTCGCGTTATTATTGCTGTTTACATTCATCGCAGTTTCAATGGCTGCTTCAAAGTTATTAATATCTGTTTGTGTCGCCCACTTTGAATCAAGAGGAGCTTGCGCAGCGCTCGCAGCGGCGACAACGCCGTCTGTCGCGGTGTATGCGGCTTGAATAGCGGTAAGCAAAGATGATTTATCTGGAGCATTACCCGATTTTAAATTATCTGTAAAGCTTACTAATGCATTAGAAAGAGCAAGATACCTTTCATTGCGGTTTGTTTCATCGGCTGCTTCCGCGGAAGTAATTGCGTCATTTAAAGCTGTAATATATTGTTGATCAGTCCACTTGCTTCCCGGAGCAATATCATTGCCGTTAGCAGATGCAGTAACTCCGGCTTTATCTGCCTTTGCTTCATTAATTTTTGCGGTAAGTTCAGCTGCAGAAAATTCCGTTTTTGTTCCTGTTTGTCTTGCGCTATTAAAAGTACTAATTGCATTATTCAGCGCAGTAACGGCGGAATCTACTGCCGTTTGACTTGCAGGATTATTTTTAACGCCATTCGCTGCGGTAATTGCATTTTCCAAAGCGGTCATAACAGTATTTGTTACCCAATAAGCGCCCAGCGCAACTTGATCTGCCGCCGAAGCTATTACCGCGCTTGTTTTGGCAATTTCCGCGTTTGTAATTGCAGCATTAAGAGCGTCAAGATGGATAATATTATCTGCATTTGTTCCCGCTTTCTTAGCCTGCATGAATACGCTAATAGCCGTATCTAAAGTAATTACGGCATTATCAACTGTAGCCTGAACCGCATTGTCATTGTTATTAACAGCTTCTGCCGTAGAAATTGCATTATTAAAAGCGGTCATTTCGGCACTTGTTACCCAATGAAGCCCAAGAGCAACTTCATTTGCGTTAGCCGCCGTTTGCACACCTGATTTTTCAGTATTTGCTTCGCTAATTTTTGCAACTAACTCTGTTTTATCTGCAGAACCCGATTGATGATGAGAGGGTTCTTTCGGATCCGGACAAGCCGTAAACATAATTCCAATTATTGCACCAAACGCAATAATCCCGCGTAGTCGTGATTTGTTTCTCATTTTTGACTCCTGAAACATGATTTAAATACAAAAAAACCTCCGAATCTGCAAGAAAATGCAGATTTATGAGGTGTTTTTACAAAAAATATCTGGAAATTAAGAAAAAAGTCGTCCTTACCTAATATATGTGGGGTGGGGGGGGTATAATATAAACTGCACTTTCTCCAATAGCAAAGTATAAATTTTGAGCAGTATTTTGAGAATTACGATTTATATTATTAATGCGACTATTCATAGTGAGTGTTATTATAACAATCAAAAGATTCTTGTCAATAGGAAACGGTGTCAATCACCTACGCTACTGATAGCGTGGTATAAAAGTTTTTACAAACCATATATAGCGTACGATGTAAGCATCGTACGATGCCAGTATCGTAGTTGACTGACACCTTTTTATCTTTTTTAAAAAATGATAAAATACCATCATGCCAAAAATCGAAGTAAACGAACAAGTTTTTTATACACTCGCGGGCTGTCCTAACGGGAAGAGCCGGTGGAAAAATAAGGAAGAATTTGAGGAAGCTCTTGTCTGCGCAAAAGCTGAACTTGATGAAGACAGCGATAAAAACCTTCCCGAAGCGGAAAGAACTCTCAAAATCGAGCTGAACGATACAAACCGCCCCGATCTTTGGGGGACTGCCGGCTGTGCGCGTCAATTAAGGATTTATAACGACAGTAAAAGGCCTGAATATCCGTTTTTTTCCAGACCCGGCGATATTAAAAAAGCGCCGCATAAGGTTATTGTCGAAGAAAGCGTAAAACAGGTAAGACCCTATCTTACTGGTTTTGTTGCCAGAGGTAAAACGATAACGGATCCCATGCTTCGCGATATTATTCAAACGCAGGAAAAATTGGCATGGAACTTCGGGCGCAAGCGGCGAAGTATGTCGATGGGTATTTACCGTATTTCCGATAATCAAAAAAAGCCGCTGATTAAGTGGCCGATTATTTATAAGGGCGCCGATCCTGACGCCGTTTCATTTGTGCCTCTCCAATGGGAGGGAAAACTCACGCTGAGGGAAATTTTAAAACAGCACCCAAAAGGCAAAGAGTTTGCGTTCATTCAGGAGCATGAAAAAATCCATCCGCTGTTGACGGATTCAGAGGGAAACATTCTCTCCTATCCGCCGATTATAAATTCTAATGATTTAGGCGCGGTGCAGGTCGGTGATGGCGAAGTGTTCGTTGAAATTACCGGAACCGATCTTCCGCTAATTACTCTTGCCGCTTCGATTGTTGCCTGTGATCTTGCAGATAACGGTTTTAACATCGAGCCTGTAGAAATTGAATATACATTTGATACGCCTTTCGGCAGAAATGTTGTTACTCCTTATTATTTTCAGGAACCGGTTTTTTGCTCGCTTTCCAGAATCGAAAGATTTTTAGGTGACAAATTAAACGCCGATGAATGTGTCGCGGCTCTCGCGCGCATGGGCGTAAAAGCAGAAAAAGCAAAAGCCGCTGAACGCGGGCAGGGAGGAGAAACAGACGGTGTGCGCGCATATCCTCCCGAATACCGCAACGATTTCCTCCACGCGGCGGATGTCGCCGAAGATGTAATGATTGGCAGATCGCTTGGATCGTTTAAACCTCAGCGGCCTGCGGATTCCACAGTCGGAAGGCTTCTGCCGATTACCCTTTTCAGCAGGCAGGTAAAAGAGCTTCTTGTCGGTATGGGTTATCAGGAGATGATTTACAATTACCTCGGCTCGCGAAAAGACCTTGTAGAAAATATGCGCGGGGACGGCGCGAAGATCATCCGCATCTTCAACCCAATGACCGAAAATTATGAATATGTACGCGACTCAATAATCGCGTCGCTTATGGTAAGCGAATCAATTTCCGGCTCTGTTTATCCGCATAAAATTTTTGAAGTGGGAAAGATCGCGTGGCTGGACGATTCGGAAAATTACCGCAGCAAGACCCGTCAGTTTGCCGGCTTCCTTCACGCGGGAACCGATGCCAACTTTAACACAGCCGCCGCGGAATTACAAACGCTTTTCTATTACATTTCACGCGAGTACGATGTGGAGGAATCCGCCGACTCCAGATTTATTCCGGGACGCGCGGCTGCGATAATGTACAACGGAAAGCAGGTTGGAGTATTCGGCGAACTGCACCCCGAAGTGCTTGAAAACTGGGGTGCCGGTGTTCCATGCACTGCAGGTGAGATCGATTTAGACGCGCTTCTTTTATAATAACATTGACAACCATTAAGAAAAGAATTAACATACATTTATGGTTGCAAATGCTTATAATGGGGATATGGACCCCGAACTTGCCGCATTGCTGGGGACTGCAGGCTCTGACAACAGCCCGCTTCCGGATTTTAGCGATATTTTCGGCGATAAAAATAAAGACGATTTCGCAGACATCTCAAGCGCTTCAGGCGGAGATGTTGATATGTCAGCATCCGAATTTCCGCAGGTAACAAAGCGCCTTGAAGACAAAGGTCATTCTTTTTTTAACGATCCAAATTATTATAAAACAGCTCTTTCCAACGAAGGTGAAATAGCGCAGAGAGTTCATACAATTTTACAGAAATATTTAACATCGAAAGATCCAAAGGATCGAAGTGTTTTCAGAATGCAGTTTATTTCTCCGTTTTGGGAATTCCTTTTTAACATCGCGCGGAAAACCACAGGAAAGCTGCCGCCATGTAAAAAATATTTACTGCGTTTCGGGCTTTTGCATCCCAGTTTTCTTTCCCCGGATGTAAGGGATTTTTTCAGTAAGATTGTTGACGAGAATCCGTATGATCAGCCGGTTTTTTATCTTGATGAATGGCTGAACAGCGTCGGCGTTAGCAAAATTCGCCCTTCCAGCACCGATGAAGTGCGGATATCAAAAGGAAACGCTCAGTCAAAAGTGCAGGCGCTGCTGGAAAAGGCGCAGGGTAAATTTGACGGTTCCAGAGTTTTGCTTAAAACCAGAGAAAAAGAACGCGATGAAATTGAAAAAATATTACGCGACAGAGTGGCGTCTGTTTTTGAACGAACTCCTTTGAATGAATACCAGGAAGTAAGCGATTGCTTAAACGAAGGACAAAAAGCGTCGATAGGTGAAATTCAAAATCTTTTAAAGTTAATGATGAAAAACGATCATGAACTGTCAATCAGTATAAGAGATTTTATCAACGCGCAGGCTGACGTTGAACATTTAAGAGATAAGCTCGAAGCCGAAGGCGGCGCTGTCGCGGTCGATATGGGAGCGATTGATACAGAGTGGGGAACCATTCGCCAGATGGCGAAAATGACTGTCGGGCGGCAGGGGAATCACTTTCCCGTGCTTACGTCTGAATATTTTCACAGCGTTCCAAACGAAGTAGCTACCCGCGAAAATATTATTTCCATGCTTGCGAAGATTGAAAGTATTGACGCTGAAGCGTTTTGCCGCATTTATAAAAACAGGTTAAACCGCATAGTGCCCTATGTGCTGCTAATCCCAACTTACGGCGACATGGGTTTTTGCTGGGAGCCGTTTGATCGTTACAACCGCGCAACGAGCCGCGGAAGAATTATTGTTCCGATGTATCCAAGAAATCTGTACCTTGCTGTTCTTACTGCTGTCGCCGATCTTCGCTGGCAGGTCGCCAAAGAAAAAGCTTCGTTCTACTGGATGGAAGAAGGATTGACAGGGCATTATTACCAGTGGTTCCAGTCATGCAGATTAAAAGGTGATATTAAGGAATATTTTATCCGTGATTATATTTTGTGGATGACAAAAGAGGCCGAAGGCATTCAAAAACTTGAAAAAGATGTACGGGGCACTTTCTGGCGCCACATGCCATTCACCAAGGCAGTGAAAGACAAACTTAAAAACCGCAGTTTTGTTTATCAGGAACTCTATCAGCGCGATGTCAACCGCTCCATGTCGGATGGGTATTGATAACCGGCACACGACATTACGGTAATTTTTCGACGTTTACAGTAACACCTAATATACCATTAACCCAAACGGCTATACCATGATAACCACCTTCAAGCGGGAAAGGATGATGGTATTGAACCATCGATCCTGATTTAGGTATATATATTTTCATTGATATTAAAGTAAGCGGTCCTTTATCATTTCCTCCGCCCAGGAAAAAATCTATAGGCGGGTGACCATAACTAATTTTACCATCATCATCAAATAGATACATATCAAGATGAGTGCCAATGTCTGCCAGACAACCGCCTGCAAAATAAATATTCCATGCGTTGCGTATATCCAATACTTCAAGTGATTTACAGCCGTAAAAAGCATAATCGTAAATTACAAAGCAATCTTCTGTGAACAATCCTTTTTCTTGTCTCCAAGGATCCAGTGGATGATTCGGAGGGAAGGTTTTTTTTTCTGGATTGCCGAGAAATGCCGCTGTTTCTAAATTTATGCAATTCTTAAACGCTTCATTGCCGATTTTTTCCGCAGTGGCAAAGCTAACTTTTTCCAGTTTTATACAGTCCATAAAGGTTCTTGGATTGATTGTTTTAACGAAAGGGAATGTAGCATCTGTCAAACTTTCGCAGTTTCTAAAGGCTTCATTTCCCAGCGTTTCAACTAACGGAAAATCCGCTTCGGTAAGATTTGTACAGTTATAGAAAGCAGATTGATCAATGAGCACCGCTTTTGGGATATATGCGGTCTCAAGGCTGGAGCAATTATAAAATGAATTTGGTCTGACATTTGTCAATTCCGGAAGGTTAACGGTTTTAAGATTTATACAGCCGTAGAATATATTATCACCTGTTGAGACAAGCAATGGAAAGTCGGCTTTTGTCAGGTTTTTACAGCTGCTAAAAATATCGATATCAATATTTGTTAAATTTGGAAAATCTGCCTCTTTTAACGCAGTGCAGCTGTAAAAAGCATAACTGCCGATATGTGTGATATTTTTACCGTTTACATATTCCAGTTTTGTAAAATTAATAAATGCGCGTTTTGTTCCAGCTTCCGTAATTGTAACGCCGATTATATCATTGGTTTCATCGGGAAGAGTAATTTTTATAATTTTGTTTTTACCGTCTGTAATGCTGAAATCCGGATTAAAAAATTTATACAACACCGAGCAGGCTGATAAATCCAAATCAACATATTTTCCGCTTGTTTCGATTGCTTTTAATATTTTATGCCAGTTGCCGTTAGAATCCGTCATACTTCCAATTTCAATGTCCAGCGTTAATACGGCAGGATTTTCCGGCGTTCCTTCCTGTTCGCTGAGCATATCCGCGATTATTTCTTCTAAGGTAGGTTCAATATTTGGAGGATCGTCAGTGCCATCATCGTCAATTATTTCTTCATCTTCACCCGGTAATTTCTCCGGTTCAAGGCAGTTTAACAGAGAAAAAACAAACATCAACACAAACACTATTAGTAATAATAGTTTTAGTGTTTTTATCATTTTCTCTCCTGTATACTAATCATTATATTGATGCGATGCTGAAGGCCTTCCGTTAACAGTAACTTTTACAACAGGGTTTTTGGGTTCATTAAATTCTATATGCCTGTCACCGGGATTGTAAACGGCATTTATTCTGTTTCTGATGCTTGCATCGCCGTCATTTGCAGCGCTGCCTGTATCTACTTTAAAAATTTGTGAATCTAAAAAAGAGTCTGCTGCATTAGGTGTCAATATGCTTAATGTTTTTAAAGTTAATCTGCCTATATCCATTTCTTTTTCTTTTAATGTAAGTTCTGCTTCGGGCACGGGCCGTTTTCCCAAAAGCAATTCTACTTGAGGATGTCCCCAACACTTTGTGCCATTATCATCGAATAACCAAAGTGTAAGGCTTGTTCCAATATCCGAAAGCGCGCCTGCGCCGAAGTAAACATTCCATGCTTTGCGTATATCCAGAGTTTCCAGAGAGGTACATCCTCTAAAAACGTTGTTGTGGAACGCTAACGTACCATTTGAATAAGGCACTTCAAAATTACCGCTTTTCCATGGATTTAACGGATGAATGTCATTGGTACGGATAGGATCAGCCAGAAATCTTGCTATCCTCAATTTTGAACAGTTTCTAAATGCATCAGCTTCTATCAACATTACGTTTGAAAAACTAACCTCTCTAAGATCTGTACAGTTCATAAAAGCTCTTTGCGGAATGATGTCTGCCGTGTGGAATTCCGCCCTTTCCAGAGAACTGCAGTTTTCGAAAGCGCTTGGCTGAATATGCCTTAACTTTTCGAATTCAAGTCTCCTTAGCGAGTCGCAGTTGTAGAAAGCGTATTGCATAACAATATTTACATTTGGCATATTTACTTCTTCCAAAGAAGAGCAGTTATAAAACGCAAATGTGCCAATAAGCTTGATATTACGTCCTGTTACAGATTTTAAATTTGTAAAATGTCTGAAAGCATAACGGTTTTTTTCGTTATCTTCCGCGTTATCTATAAAATCCAAATCAATATTGCCGGATGCGTTATTTATCATTGTCGCGGCATCAGGAAGGATAATTGATGTTATTAACTCTTTACCGTTTCTGCTTCCCATTGACATATTAATTTGAATATAGTTGTTATAAATATTTTCCGCTTTTATTGAATCGGGATCGTAGTCAGTTCCGTCTTCAAATGAGTGTTTCAATATATCGCCGCCTGAGGGCGGAATTGTACACTCACTGAGATCCAGAATAGTTGGAAGACCTTTTGTATAAATGTCATCAAGAATGTCTTCCCATTCGCTAAGAGTTAATGCACTTGTAATTTTTACAGTAGTATCATAAGGGTCTTCTTCAAGCGGCGGGCAGGAGATAAAGATAATTGAAAATATCGCCAGTGCTGTTGAAATTGTTAGCAGCAACAACAAAAAATGAATTTTTCTGTTTTTCATCTTTTTTCTCCTTTATTATGCTTCTTCTATAAATATAGTTCAGGTTTTTTCATACGTCAAATAAACTCATTTTATAGAATCTGCTTTAAAATTTTAAAAACTTCTTCTTCCGAGACGGTCCACGGTGAATTTGCCGTTAAATCAAGTCCGCGCGCGGCTTCTGCGGCTGCTGTAAGTCTGTCCAATGGGATGTTATATTCGCTAAGGCTTGTCTTTAAATTGAGCGCTGTCATGATGCGCTGTATTCCTTCCACAACAGACGCGGCGGCTTCGGCTGTTGAAGCGGCTTTTGCGTTTCCAAGGTAGGAAGCGACACGAGCCATTTTTTCGGGACGCGCTGCGGCAAGCCGTTCTGCAAGGCATGGGAAAAGAGCGGCTGAACACAGCGGTTTTGGGATGGAGCAGCGCGCGTTGACAGCAGCAGCTAACGCCGAGCCGATGCCGGGACAGCTTGCAGCCGCTCCAAGCGCGGCTAAAAAACCGGCTTGCGCGAAAGTTTCCGCGTTCATGCTGCCCGAGCCGTTTTTTAACAATTTTGCGTAAAAGTTTAAAGCTCTTTCCAATACAGCGTCTGAAATAAAACTGGCTTTTGCCGAACAATACGCTTCCACAGCCGAAGAAAAACCTTCGAGCACAAACGCCGCTGCATTGTTATCTGAAAGAATTTTAAACAGGCTGCTGTCCAAAATTATTGATGCGTAAAGACCTTTAGGAGATAGTATCGATTTCATCAATTTATTACGAGGATCCGGGGCAAGGAAAAAATCTGTTGTAGAAAAAGCGTTTAGGCCTTCTGTTGGAATTGATAAAAACGGAAGAAATTTCTGCGGAGAATTTTTTCCTTCTAATAAATCAAATACCGGTATTTTCGACGGCGCCATAATTGCCGCCATGCGGGCGATAATCTGCGCTTTTTCGCCGCCAAAACCGATTATTAAATCGCAGTGGGACGCGTTAGATAATTCTACAATTTTTTCCGCCATATCGACAGATGAACCTTCATCTAATCCGGCAAAAACAATTGCGCTTAACGCTGAATCTTCTAAAACATTTTTTAATCTGCTTACAAGCTGCTGATCCAGCCTGCTGTCGGCAGCGATCATTATTCGCGCGCCGTAGCGGCTGGCGATTGTTCCCGCCATGCTTAGAGTATTTTCTCCAATTAATACTTCAGGATCAAATTTAAAAGAAATATCCATCTCGTACTCCGAAAAAAAAAGCCTAACCACTATATCTCAGTGGTCAGGCTAAATTGATACTTATTAAAATCCTACGCAAACCATGCGTTGACAATATTGTCCGCTGTTGCTTTGATGACCTTATCGTTTATATACGAAGGATCATCAATTTTCTGCCTGAGTTCAGCAATCCGGGCCTCGTCAAGTTCCGGTGAGGATTTAATAAGTTCCACGATCTGATAAATTTCCGCCTTCTTCATCGCATCAGAAGAAAGGTTAATTGTATCAGTCCTGTCGTTCCCCCCCACTTGTTCACTCCGACCAGTTTTTTTGCTGGTTGGAATGGGTTCCACATGACCTATCCTGTTTACTGTCATACTCTTACCCTACCTATACCCTATTATCGGCAACTACATACTATAAGTTTACCAACTATTTTCATTAATTGCCAGCTATATAAACGGAAAATTCGCCAATTTGTGCGCTGGAAACTGCACCTTTTGGGCTTGCCGCAGACGCCTTTTTCTCGCCCAATCTAGCCAAAACCTCGGCTGCCGATCCCCGCAAATACTCCTCATGAATCTTGGTCATTTCCCGTCCAAGACATACATACCGCTCACTGTCAATTTCGGCAATGTCGCCCATTAGCTTGAGAATCCTGAACGGCGATTCGTAAATTACGCTTGCCGCTTCCATCGCCATGAGCTCGCGAAGGCGGCTTTTCCTGCGCCCCGGTTTTGGCGATAAAAATCCTTCAAAAACGACAGTTTTATCCCTTCCGCCCGCCACGCTTAGAAGCGCCGCAAAAGCCGACGGCCCCGGGATGGGAATCACGTCGTGTCCTGCCCTTGCTGCCATCGCTGCCAAAACCGCTCCGGGATCGCTGAGCGCTGGAGTGCCGGCATCGCTCGCATAAGCCACAGTCTGCCCCTGATCCAAAGCCGCGATAACCTTTTCCGCCGCGAATTCCTCGTTCTGAGATCGGCAGGAAAGCATTTTAACCCGAATCCCAAGATGAGAAAGCAGCTTCAAGGTGCGGCGGGTATCTTCACAAGCCACGAGATCGGCATTTTTCAACGTTTCGACCGCGCGAAAACTGATGTCACCCAAGTTCCCGATTGGCGTAGCGATAATAAAAAGGGTTGCCATAATTAAATATAACAAAAAAAAGGGTGACAGTCACCCATTTGTAATCGTAACTGACACCTGTTATACTAAAATCCATGGGAGATCTCTTTTTTTATTTAATATTGATTATCTGCGCTATCATTCTTTGCTGGATTGCTTATTATTTATTTTTCGGGCCGTTATCGCCCTTATATCCTTTCATGCCGTGGAGCAAAAAGAAAAAATTCAAAGGACAACCCGGCGATCCGCGGGTTTGCCCTGTTTGTTCAATGATAATGTTTAAGGGAGATTTGGTAAAAACGATTGCCTTTCCGTCTTCCGAAGGCAGTTCCGACAGGCTTATGTACATCAAAGGTTGTTTTAGCTGTACCGACAAGGAAAAAAAAATACCGCGAAAGTGCCCCGTTTGCGCCGCTAAAATGAATGTTGACGATTTTTTAGTTGCGCGAATGTTTGAACGTAAGTTCGAGAAAAACCATGTGCATGTGTTGGGGTGTAATCAGTGCAGAAAAGTGGACTAGTCCGCCTGACAGCCGCCGGGGCAGACGCTGTCTTTCTGACAGCTGCTGTCCGCCGGACAGCTCAAAATCTCTACCCAATCTGCGTCACATTCACCTTTAATAATTTTTTCCATTACGTCTCGCGCTTGTGCAAAGCCGTGAACGGTTAGTTTTTTTGGTAAGCTGTTATCGGTATTACAATTAATATTTATTGTATCAAAATGCGCTTCCGCGAGGTTTTCAATTTCTACGCCTGCAAGTCTGATCATTTTTGCAAGTTCACGTGATGTAAGCGCAAAGTCTGAGGAGTCTTTTTGTGTTGTGTATTTCTGCGCGATACACGGCACAAAGGAAACAGATATTATATTCGCGGATTCTGTTCCTACTTCTTTCGCGTAACTGTTTTTTATTAAATCTGCAAAAGTTTTGCGCGGAGTTTTAACTGTTGTCATGCAGTCTGCCAAATCAGGATAAAAATTATTTATAAAACGCGCCACACCTTCAGAGCATCCGCTAATAGTTGGTTTATTTTGCTTCCCTGTTTTCGCCTGAACTTCGCGGCTGATGTCGATGTTGACAGCGTTTACCGTGTTGGCTGCGTCATAAACTTTATCAAAGCCAAGCAGTTTTATCGCGGCGATCATTTTGCCTGTTGTGACAGTTCCTGAGGGAAGTGAAAATTCTTTATCAAGCGCGGATGCGAGAGCAGGTAAAACCTGCGCGATTGTTTTTTTGCCTGCGGTAAAAGCAGCCTGTACTTCTTCGGTTTGATCGTGTTCGTAAATAGCGCCTACAGGACAGACTCTTGCGCACTGTCCGCAGAAAACGCAGGGAGTTTCTTCCATAGCCTGCTTATACGGCGTAGCGATTCTGAATTTATGACTGCGGTAACTGGTATTGACCGCTCTGATTGTTTGTTTTTCCTGACACACATCGACACAGCGGCAGCATTTTATGCACTTGCTCATGTCGTGATCCAGTGTATCGCCTTCTGTTGTTACCGGCCAGTACACAGGTTCGTTTTTAAACGGCGTTTTAAAAACACCGTATCCAAGGGAGAGTTTTTGCAGTTCGCAGTTTCTGTTTCGGACACAGGAAAGGCAATCCTGCGGATGTTTCGCAAGGATCAATTCGATGATTGTCCTGCGGATTTTAGCGATTCGTTTATTTCGCGTAACAATTTTTACGCCTTCCCACACGTCATTCGCGCAGGCGGCGATCAGTTTGCCTCTGCCGTCAGCCTCAACTACGCAGATTCGGCACAGAGCGCGTTTACAAAGATCGGGATGATCACAGAGAACGGGAATATCTACATTTGCTTTTTTCGCGGCGTTTAAAATTTTTGTCCCTTCAGGTACCGATACAGGTATTCCGTCAATTGTTAGGTTGACGGTTTTAATTGTCTTCGTCTCTGACGAGCAATTCCCCTCTTGATGACTCATCTATTACTCCTTCAAATTCCGATGAAAAATGCAGCGCCGCGCTGTTCAATGCCGCGGAAGCTGTCTGTCCA
>Ga0209755_10000949_pt1 | contig 48808 bp, 49 predicted proteins | sample TergutCo191P1_FD_187301 | JGI IMG/M metagenome (GOLD analysis project Ga0209755, IMG submission 187301) | Cornitermes sp. P1 segment gut microbial communities from Petit-Saut dam, French Guiana - Co191P1 (SPAdes) (version 2) | ecosystem: Host-associated > Arthropoda: Insects > Digestive system...
GCTAACAACAGAGGTCAATCGGTTCTTTCGCTTTTACAGTAGTATTAAGCGGCGAGTTTGCCGTTCGCGGCAAACTCAAAAGAACATTGCGAAGCAATGTTCTACGTCTCTCGGAAAGGCGCCTGACCACTTAAATGTGGTCAGGCTTCTTTTTTTTATCAAAACGTCGTAAACCGTCATTCTATTATAATGATTATGTGGTATAATTTTATATACGGAGGTTGTATGAAAAAAACTCTATTAATTTTTATATTAACAGCTATTGCTCTAACAAGCATACCGGCGCAGCAGGCGGCTCAGGCTGCGGCGGAGATTACTTTTAATTATACTCGTCTTACAGGTTCAGCCAGTAATCAATTTGCGGTATGGGTTGAAGATGCTCAGGGACAGCATATTAAAACGCTTTACACTACACGCTGGACGGCAAACGGCGGTTATAAAACAAGACCCACATCGATTCCATTGTGGGTAAAACAGTCAAACCTTGCCGGTATGACCAAAGAACAAGTTGACGCTTTTAGCAGCGCGACTCCCAAAACAAGCGCTCTGTCCTACACTTGGGACGGTACCAATATAAGAGGCGCCGCTGTTCCGGCAGGCGAATATACTCTGGTTCTTGAAGCGACTTTACGCTGGGAAAATCAGGTTTATTACCGCGCTCCAATCCGCCTCGGTCAGGGTGCCGCAAACGCGCAAGTTAAAGTTGAATATACAACAGGAGAAAGAGACACAACCGCCGAACGCGCGATGATCGGCGATGTCAAGGTACGAGCGCTGCGCTAGAGCAGAGTGTTGAATATTCGCGCTTAAAACTGTTATAATGTGCGGTGTCTGCAATTAAAACTGCAGATGCTGTTACGCCAAGATGGCTCAGTCGGTAGCGCGGCACACTCGTAATGTGCAGGTCCGGGGTTCGATTCCCCGTCTTGGCTAAAAAACTCTGTGGTATTCTTACACCATAATAAATATCAATAATTTTCTGTCTCACATATGGTATGCAATTAGTGGACAAAATTAATATTTTTAATTAAATTAATAACATGATGCGCCAATTGACTATAACGGTTGATGATACTGTCTATCAGGCACTCAAGCCAATGGTTGAACAGGAGACCATTGGTTCACTTTTACATGACTTCATGAAAAACCGTACAAAAAGCCAAACAGCCCCCTCTATAAAAACACTACGAGGAACCCTGCATAGAATTGATACATCTGATGTACGAGATGAGGCTGACAGGCAGTTATGAACATTATAGATTCTTCTTGTTGGCTGGAATATCTCATGGCTAGTGAGATAGGTGTGAATATCGCTGCTGTAATAGAAAATCCAAATGAACTGATTGTTCCAACCATTACGCTGTATGAAGTATATAAAAAGCTGTCTACAGAAAAAAATGAAGACTATGCGCAGGAAGTAATTGCTTATATGCAGACTGGTACAGTAATTGAACTTACTGCTGATTTAAGTATCAATGCCGCCGATGTGAGCCGTAAAAATAAATTGGCTATGGCAGACAGTATTGTTTATGCAACTGGTCTTCATTATTCGGCATTAATCTATACCTGTGATAAACACTTCAAAGATCTTCCGAATGTTCGGTATTATCCGAAAGCAGATTAACCACATATATTTTAAGTGGTTTACTGTGGCATAAAACTGTAGCATTCTGGTCTTTTTCCCTGTTTATCCTCGCTTGTCTTGCGTTAATTTTTCTTAACATTCTTCCATTTAACCATACGTATGTATTTGACGATTAACTAAAAAAGGTATACTATCTAGATAATGAAGATAGCCATTGTCAGTGATATACACCAATCAGTTTACTGGCGTGAAGTAATTGAGCAAATGGATGATTATGATAAAGTCATCTTTCTTGGCGATGAGTTTGACTGCTGGGCTAATAAATGGCCATATCAGGTGAATAACGCGGAAAATATAATATCCTTTAAAAAAAGTTTCCCGGAAAAAGTTGACCTTTGCTGGTCTAATCACGCGATTAGTTATTATCTGGGTGAAAGGTGCAGCGGTTATCAGAGCGAACATGCATTTGATATTTATGAATTTTATAAAAAGCATGAAGATTTTTTCAATGTTATTTATATTTATGATAACTGGATTTTTTCACATGCGGGTATTTCGGAAGGCTGGATGAAATACTGCAGGATAAACGAATTAAATGAAATTAATCGAATTTTTAAAGAAAAACCTGATTTTTTTAAATGGATTGGTCCTGATAATTTTGGGAATAATGCGAACGAGGGTCCGTTATGGATACGACCTGAAGCGCTGATTGCAAACCGGGTACCCGGTTTTAATCAAGCAGTAGGGCATACTGAAAGTGTTGAACCCAGAACTGTCAAAGAAAATGGTCAAATATTTTTATTCTGCGATACTTACGAACACAATTTCCTTACTGTTTTAGATACTGAAAAAAATGAAGCTGAATTTATTAATTTAGAATAAATTTTTATTTAATTTCTATCGCGCCTTCAGATCTGATTTTTAATTCTGTAACCGCTCCGGCTCCGAAAATTTCATCCATACAAACACGGTAAGCTTTTAACGTGTCTGTCGGAATGTACGTCTGAATGGCGCCGGCAAAACCTCCGCCGTGAACCCTGCACGCGCCTTGCAGATTCTGTTTACGCAAAAAATCCTTTGTAAGCGCAAGAGCGGCGCTGATACCCTGGTCTTTCGGATTGTTTGGCGGAAAAATATTTTGTAGAAGTTCACAGGAAGAGTTTCCCGATTCATTCACCAAATTCAAGTAATTCAAAAAAGATATTTGTTTATCTGCATTGGAAGCCGCGTTTTCCATTTCAATGAGTAAAGATGTCATTGTCTCTACCCGCACGTTTTCGTCAAAGAAGTGGATTGCCCTAAACAGCGCCCTGTCGCCAAGTTTTTTTCTAATATCAACAGCCTGGGAGAGAACGGTTTCTTTATCAATTTCGCGTAACACTGTTTTATTAAAAAATGCCGCGACAGATTTCATTTCCGCCGGGATTGAAGCGTAATCGGCTGTTAAATCCGCGTGGCTGCCGCCTGTATTTACAATACAAAGACTGTATCCCGCTTCTGCCGGATTAAAATGGATTTTTTTGACAACGGGATTTAACGGATCTACAAAATCTATCGCGGCAGCGCCGCCTGTCGCGCAGGCGATTTGATCCATTAATCCGCAAGGTTTTCCAAAATATACATTTTCCGCAATTTGACTGATTTGCGCGATTTGTATCGCGTTCAATTTACCGTCTGCGTACAATGAATCAAAAATGCGGACTATGAGCGTTTCCACAGCCGCAGAAGATGATAAACCGGAACCGGGAAGTAAGCCGGATTCTGTGTTTGCGGAAAACCCGCCGATTGCGCAACCGCGTTTGTGCAGCTCCGCGGCGATCCCGCGGATGAGCGCTTTTGTTGTTCCTTTTTCTTCATTTTTTATCTGTAAATCGAAATCACCTTTGTTATCTGTCAATTTTATTTCTATATCTGGAAAATCCGGGGAACAAAAATGAACGATGTTGTCGCCGGTTTTTTTAACACAGGCTGTAATTTGAAGCTGTATAGCCGCCGCCAATACCCTGCCGTTGTTATGATCTGTATGATTGCCTGCAAGTTCTGTTCTTCCGGGGGAAGAAAATGTACGAAAACCGGGTGAATCAAACATTTATTTTCTCGGTTTTATGATAAACAATAATATAATCGATAAACGAAATAACCGAGAAAATCACAGAGGCGGCAAAAATGACAAGAGCGCCAATTCTGATATATTGCAAAAACGGTTCAAAGATTTTAAATCGTTCAATGGTGGCGGCGAGCAGGGCAGCGCTCGCAGCAATAATATATGAAACAGTTTTAATTTTACCTAACATCCGCGCGCCAAGAGTAACGCCTTTTCTCAGCATTAAATTACGCAGGAATAAAATACCAAACTCGCGGTAAATTATTAAAAGTAAAAGAATTAAAGGCAAAATACCGCACGGCCAAATACCGTCGATTAAAAAACAAAGAAAAAATGTAATTTGCACCAGCGTATCGGCGAATGGATCGAACAATTTGCCAAAATCGCTTGTCAGGTTCAGTTTACGCGCCGCAAGCCCGTCAAAATAATCGGTAATTTCGGAAATTATGAAAACCGCCCAAAGGACAGGTATAGCCCATATCGAATGTTCCTTTGGCAGGAAAAAGATAACCACGAACACAGGGGACAGGACGATGCGGAGGAATGTAAGCATATTAGCCAGGTTCAAGACCATTATTCATTGTGACTTGAAAAGGCAGGTATGTCAATTAACGCGATATTTCGCTTCAAACTTGACGATTTGATTTTTAACAACTTTATCAATATCTTCTAAAATGGATTTATGGAGAGTTCTTGCAGCTTCTACAGGAAGAGATGTATTAGAAAATAGTTCATTGGGCGCAATTTTAAAAGCGGCGGCTATACGTTCCAGTACGTCATCGGAAGGAAAGCTTTTTTCCAGTTCGATCATCGCGACATAACCGGGCGCAAGATCGGCGATTTCCGCTAATTTTGCCTGAGAAATACCTAATAAATTCCTTTGATTTTTTATATTTGTGGCAAGAATATGCCGTAATTTCATCTTCATTATTATAAATCGGTCGTTAAAACCTATTTAATTGTATTTGTTAGATTATGCTTGACAATAATCATAAATAGAGTGATACTCAATATAATAGAGTACTATAAATCTTAAAGGAGTGTTTTATGAAAAACAAAAGCGATAAGAAATTATGGTTGTTTTTTGCCATGATAGTAATTGCCGGATGCGCGGTTATTACCTGCGGCGGTGAAACTGATACTGACGAGGATAAAACGCTTGAACCGGTCACTAGCCCGGATAATCCAGTCAATCGAGTTGAGGCAATCGATTTAGGCGTAATGGCTTCTTCAGAAAGCGGCTGGAGAAAGCTGCTTGATTCAATCTCAAACGCTGGAAAATATATCAACCTTGACCTTTCCGCCTGCACCATGACCGGAACATCATTTAACCCGGATTCTGCTGTTTCGTCAGGTAAGTTTTATATTGTTTCTATAATTTTACCTGCTGCCGCAACAGAGATAGCAGACGGAACTAGTTATAAGCCTACTTTTGATTCTTTTTCACATCTCAAATCTGTAAGCGGAGAAAATATTACCGCAATAGGTGAATATAGTTTTACTGGCTCTATTATCATTGATTCAATATTAAAAGATATAAACTTCCCCAAAGCGGCAAGTATTGGTCAAAGAGCATTTTCAAATTGCGGAGAGCTGCAAAGCGTAAGTTTCCCGCTGGTGACAAGTATTGGAGAACGCACATTTGAAAAATGCAAAAAGCTGCAAAGCGCGAGTTTCCCATTGTTAGAAACTATAGACGGTGTATTCAGTAATTGTGATAGTTTAATTACATTAAATATACCAAGTATAACTTATATTGACAGCTCAGCTTTTTCCTATATCGGAGGAGATAAGGAATTATCTATTACAATGGGAGCAACAGCCCCTACTCTTGGTCTTATGATGTTTATTAGTGTCACTACAGCTAAAACGGTTAGAGTCAAAGTGCCGGCAGATGCTGAAGGTTACACTTCATTTACTTTTAATGGAGTGACTGTTACAATATCAGGTGATAGTTCTACTATAAACTGGGCTAATGGTTTTCGCGGAGGCGGTTGGAATGAATCAAACAATTTTTATCATAATGGAGCTAATTATATTAACGAAAACATTACTGTAATTATTGAGCTGAAATAATTAAAATAATTAAGGACCGGTATCCGAACAAGTTTTTCAAATTTTTCGGACACCGTCCCGGCTAATTTCGAAAATACGGAGCTGTATTCTATACGCTTATTTCACCTATTTCTTCCTATCCTCTGATGAACTCTTAATCTCCAGCAAAACCGGCACCATGGAAAATCCTAAATCCTTGCGTATACGATTTTTTAAATACGAAACATACGAATCACTTACTGCCTGTGTGCGTGATGTAAAGAAAATAAAATGAACAGGGTTAGCCGATTTTTGCACAGCGTATTTTACTTTAAAGCGGGTGCGCGGTCCAGAAGGCGGCGGATGTTCCGTAAGCCACTGTTCCAGAGCCTGATTGAGATGTGATGTGCTAATACTGGTATTGAGCTGTTTATACATTTTTACTGCTATGCTTAATATTTTATCAACGCCGGAGCCGTCTTTCGCGCTTACGGGGATTATCGGGGCGTATTCCATCTGGCCGAACTGGAAATGAATTTTGTCTTCCGCTGTTTTAAAAGTGTTTTTAAGCTGCGGCATTGTGTCCCATTTATTTAGAGCGAGAATGATGCCCCTGCCTTTGTCGTGAGCAAGTGCGGCAATTTTTTTATCCTGATCGGATAAACCCTCCACGGCGTCGATCATCAATACAACAATGTCCGCGTCGTTGATTGTTTTAATCGCGCGGTTAACAGAATAATATTCTATGTTCTCTGATACTTTTGCTTTTCGCCTGATACCGGCTGTATCAAGGATTATAAATTCCTGCGACTTCCATTTAAATCTGCCTTCGACAGTATCCCGTGTTGTTCCGGGAATGTCGCTTACAATGGAAGCGTTTGCGCCTGTCAATCTGTTTGACAATGTAGATTTGCCTGTATTTGGTTTTCCAAGAAGGGCGATGCGGATTGTCTGTTCTTCCTGTGATTCTTTAACATTGGAAAAATCAAGGCGTTTTAAAATTTCCTGCTGGAGTTCTCCGATATTATCGCCGTGTTCCGCTGAGATCATTAAAACTTTTTCAAAACCGAAACTCATAACATTCCATGAATCTGCTTCCAATCTTCCGCCTTCTGTTTTATTTACGCAGACGATTAATTTTTCCCGGTACGGGCGCAGGAGTTCGATAAGTTCTTCGTCCTCGCTTGTTATCTCTCCGGCTTCAAGGAGAAGAACAACAAGGTCTGCTTTTTTTATTGTGTCGATGGTTCTTTCAACTACCAGTTTGTCGATGCCTTCAACATCGGCAAGTTTAAAACCGCCTGTGTCGATGAGGCGAAGCGGCTTTTCATTGATTAAACAATCCGCTTCAACAGGATCGCGGGTAACGCCGGGCGTTGGATCTGTAATTGCTCTTCGCTTGTGAAGCAGTCTGTTAAAAAGTGTGGATTTCCCGACATTGGGACGGCCGGCGATGACAACAACAGGAAGATTTGCGTATTTTAAATTGGTAAGCATTATTTTACCTTTTTCCTGATCATATCAATTAAACCTTTTAAATTTTGATCTTTTACCAGCGCAAGAAGTGCGATTCCGATTATTATGTAAACAAGCGCGTTAATTGCAAACGGCGCTCCATTAGATATTAAACGTCCGTAGCCTGCGAATAGCGCGCATAACACAGGAGAAAGAAAATAAACCGGGATAACCGCGAGAACGGAAAGAATAATTATTTTTAAAAAATAGAGCAGACTCGGACCGATAACAGAAGTTATTTTAATATTTGGATTCTTTCCCAGAAATATAATTAAAATAACTGTGTTTACCGCGCTCGCGATTGTTAAAGCAAACGCGATTCCAGCTCCTTTATATTTCCCGACTAAAACGGCGGCAAGCGTGATATTCACGGCAAACGAAATAATTCCCGCGATTGTAGGCGATTTTGTATCGCTCTGCGCGTAGAACGCCGGCGCGATCACCCTGTTAAGAGCGATAAATAAAAGACCGGGCATATGAAAAATAAATGCCGCAAGAGTGAGAGCGACAGACTGTTCGTTGAAACTGTGAGTTTGAAATAGCAGGCGGATTAAATTCTCTCCTTCCATTAGTGAAAAAAATGTAACAGGAATTGTAATCATCGCGATTATATTGATGGAAGAAACAAGCCGTTTATTGTAAATATCCCACTGACCGGTTTTCGCGTATTCTGTAAGATTAGGGAGAAGTACAGTTCCGATACTTACAGCGAAAACGCCGAGGAAAAGCTCCTGAAGACGCAGTGAATATTGAAGACTGGAAACAATTCCTTCGCCCGCTCTCCCTGCCAACGCTGTGGAAACAAGATCGTTTAATTGATACGCCGCCATCCCGATTATTGTAGGCGCGATCAGGCGTAAAACTTTACGCACTCCGGGATTTTTAAAAGCCCGTTTTAATCCTGTTATAAAAAAACCGTACCCTTTTTGTAATATGAACGGCAATTGAATCGCGGCTTCCAGAAAACCGCCGATAAGAATGCCGATTGCCATCGCCCGGGCGGGATTTGCCGTGTGAGGGCTCAATGTGTATGCGCAAATAATTGTAACAATATTTAATAAAATAGGCGCAAGCCCGGAGGGAGTAAAAATATGAAGGCTGTTTAGCGTTCCTTGAAACAAAGCGGCAAGTGAAATAAATCCAAGAAACGGAAACATAACGCGCGTTAAAAGAACAGTCTCATCAAATTCCTCAATGCCGAAAATACGAACAAGAAATGGAGCGGCGAGTATGCCTGCGCAAACCAGCAGTGTCACAATGAAAGTTAAAAAGGTAAACATGCACGATAAAAATTCGCGCGTTTCTGATTGTTGTGATTTTTCCTTTCCGCCTTCTTTAAGTAAATGTTCTTTAAAAGTTGGAATAAAAGCGACAGAGATTGAGCCTTCCGCGCAAAGGCGTCTGAATAAATTCGGAAGTAAAAACGCTACAGAAAAAGCGTCCGAAAGAGCGGTAGTGCCGAGAAATCTTGCCTTTACCATTTCTCTGACAAGCCCGAGAACGCGGGAAATTAAAGTGAGAAGGGAAAGAACAGATCCATGGCGGACGAGAGATGCCGCTGTTTGCGGAATATTTTCAGGTTGAAGGTCATTTTTGGGGTTGTTTTGACATAAATTCTTACTTGTTTTTTCCATAACTCTTTTATACAATATACTAGGAATAGGAAGATGATAGCAATAGACCCCGGTTCCGCTCAAGCAAAAAGCGCGGCTTTTGCGCTTGCGACTGGCTGGGAAAATTATATGAATAGTACCGATAAAATGAGCAGCTGCCTTAGTGAAATGAGGAAAGCCGCTATCGATATTATTTGCCAAACCGGATACGCCGATGAATCTGTTTACGACAGTCTCGAAAAATCCTATATTAATAATTTTCTGAGCGATGAGCCTGATTATGAGGAAGTTAAAAAAACACTGAAAGCTCTCGCGGTAATAAATACAGACAAAACAGAAGGTCTTCTATTTATATTTTTACAGGGGCTTCATCAAAAAAAACACAGAGGTGTCTGGACTGTGAAGGAACAACGTATTTTTCCGTGGGTTATAACAGCCATTGGTCTTTCAAAAATTAAATCCAGAAATATTTGGAATCTTCTTCTTGTAATTTTTCGCTCTGAAATATACTCAAACAGCGAACGCATGCACGCAAAAAACGCGTTAATGAGAATAAAAGCCGCAAGCCAAAAGCCCGCGGCATAATTTTATTTTCTTGTAAATATAAATACGCTTGGCAGAGAAGGGTTTTCAAGATGTTCTTGCGCTTCTTTTAGATGATGAACGGCGCATACATCATCCGGGTCAGTGCCAATTACTTTATGAAAACGTTCAACAGCGCCGGCGTAGTCTTTCATGTGATATTTTCGCACGCCGGATTCAAAAATTTCCTTTGTAGCCATTCGTCTTTTCTTTTCTTTGGGGGAAAGAGCGTCAAGTATATCAAATAATCCGACAACAACGTTAACTCCTGCCGCCTGTACCATGCCGATAAAACGGTATTCAAATTCGGATTCATTTCCCGCAAGCTGGTTTAACGTATCGCGCGTAATTAACAATCCCGATCCTGTCTGTTTTGTAAGTCCTTCAACACGGGAAGCAAGATTGACGTTAGCCGAGATGACAGTGCTTGAGAGCCTTTCATTTTCGCCTACAATACCCATCATAACAGAGCCGGAATGAACGCCTACCCCGATATTGATTCCGTCTACGCCGATTTCGACTCTGGTGTTTTTATCAACTACAAGCTGGTTAAATAATTCAATACCGGCGCGTACCGCGTCTAAACCGTTTACAAACAGCGCCATCGCCGCGTCTCCGATATATTTATCCACAAAGCCGTTATGTTTGCGTATAATAGGTCCCGCTATACCAAGAATTTTATTAATAAAAATAAAATTTTCATGCGCTGTCATCATCTCAGAATTTATTGAGAAATAGCGTATATCAAAGAATAATATGGTAATATCCCGTTGTATGTTATCGCCCAATTTCATTTTTGTTATATCAGATACGCCAAGCTGTTCCATAAATTGCACCGGCACAAATCTAATTGTAGATTCATTTAGTTTTGTTATGCGGTCAAACTGGAACTGAAGCTCTTCCGCCATATTGTTAAGACCGTGGCTCACCTTGCCAAGTTCGTCACGCGCAAGATAGATAACCCGCGCAGAACGATCTCCGCTCGCGATGTTATGCAGAACTCTTCCTACCACGGAAAGCCGTTTAACAATAACGGAAATCAAAATACAAAGAGCTGCAAGAATAATCACGCATACCGCCGCAACAATAAACGCAATGTATCTTTTTAATTTTGAACTGTTAATTTCGTGCCCTGTCATATCAAGTCCAATCTCAAACTTGCCGGAGATCTCTCCCTTGCTGTTGTACACAGGCACATTCGAGAAAGTCCACTTGCCGTTAAATAACTCGGTTGTGTCTACAATGGGCTGTCCGCTTGTCAGCGTATAATATTCTTCTCCTGTAACCGGTTCATCTGTACGGAAGAGGTTCCATTCCTCTTCGGAAATTACAACGACATATTCAAAATTATTACCTTTATACAATGCCGCATAATAAGATCGATTCCATGGATCAGCATTGTATCCGACTATTTCCTTTATTAAAACGGAAAGTCTTTTGTATTCATCGCTATGAACGTCTTTAATGGAATTTATTTTGTCAAGATCGTCTCCGTCTATTAAATTAGCGGAAAGAACCGCAAGTCCTATCATTTCTTTATACAATGCGTCATTGAGCTGTTCTGTCATTATATTAAATGTCAGAGTGAACACAATAACAAACGCCATTACCAATAATGGAATAATAACAACTGTTAATTTTATAAATAATGAAATATATCCTTTAAGTATTCCAATGAATAGAATGCAAAGTCCCGCAGTAAAGCATAAAACGCCTAAAACAAGAGCTATTTGGACAATTATAATATGAATTCTTTCTTTGAGCGGAAGCAAAAGATTGCCGTTATATGTTATAAAATCGGCGCCGTCGTAGAGCCATACTGTCTCTCCGTATACACCGGCATAAGCGCTTCTGTAAAAGCCAAAACCTTTCAGAGCGGTTTCTTCTCCCTTTTCTTTTAAGAAATCAAAATGACGCTGCGGAATTACGCGGGTTATACTTGTGTCTGTTATGCGAAACAGATCACTGGATGCCATGTCAAAGAAAACAAGATTGTCGTTTTCATCATAAAAAATATACCATGGAATAATACCGCCTTCATTAAGCGTCCAGTTAAAGGAAGCGCGGCGCTGCGGAGTTCCTCCGTTTTTTACTTCATAAATGTCGCCGTCGCGAAGGACAAAAGCGTAATTACGCATATCTTTAAGGATAAGCTGCGCGACCATAAAATTTTCGATAGGCATTCCCGGCAGATATTCTGTTATGGAAGTTTTAACCAACTGCTCCCGGAATGTATCGTAATAATACAAGGTTACTTTGTCTTTTTCTGTTTGGGAAAAAGTCAGTATTCCGTTTTCGTAATGGAAGGAACCGAATTGTGAAAACAGCCGCGGATTATTATAGGCATCGTCATAACTTATACTTAGGATATCCTTAATATAATTTCCATGATTATCGTATTTCCTGATTATGTCGCGTTTTGTCAAAAGAGCGTCGTATTCCGCTTCTATCGCATATACATACAGATTTCCTGAATCGTCAATCGCGAAATCTATAAGACGGATATATTCGTCCAATTTGTCAATCTCGATGGTATAAATGATATTGCCGCTTTTCTCCATGCAAATAAGCCGAAACGAACCGCTGTCGATAATATAAATTTTTCCGTTTCTTTCGTATTTTGCCGCCGCCGGCGATGATAAGGTTGTGGTCTGCTGTAAAGGTTTACTTCCCAGAACGTCAATATTAAAAAAGCAGAAAATCCCGAAACCAATAAAACCCGCCATACAAACGGCAAAAATAATCCATAACGTTGATTTTTTCATAGTTATTTATTTTAACATATTTTCCGGTGTCAGTCACCTATTAAATTAATACAAAAAAGTTAAAGAAACAAAAAAAGGTGACAGTCACCCATTAAAAAAACACATAAAAGCATAAAAAAAGGTTCAGATATATGGGGCCGGCTCCAATCGCCTCCTCGCCATATTCTGAACCTTATTAAACCAAAGTTGTATAAAAATTACACAGCGGTTTTTGTTAGTAGTCCATTCCTCCCATGCCGCCCATTCCGCCGCCTGGCATTGCGGGAGCTTCCTTTTTCTCAGGGATGTCGGTAATGGCGCATTCGGTTGTGAGCAGTAAGCTTGCAATCGAAGCCGCATTCTGTAAGGCAGAGCGGGTAACCTTCGCCGGGTCAATGATACCTGCTTTGATCATATCAACCCATTCCATTTTGGCAGCGTCAAAACCCATGCCTTTCTTTTCGTTCTTTGCGCGGTCTGCGATCATTGCTGCGTCTACGCAGGCGTTTTCTGCAATCTGGCGAATTGGCTCTTCGAGTGCGCGTCTGACAATTTTAAAGCCGACTTTTTCGTCATCGGTAAGTCCGCTCATATCAGCTTTTTCAAGCGACATAGCCGCCTGAATAAGAGCGATTGCACCGCCGGGAACGATTCCTTCGTCGATTGCCGCGCGTGTAGCAGATAACGCATCTTCGACTCTATGTTTCTTTTCCTTAAGCTCGACTTCTGTCGCAGCTCCTACATTGATAACCGCAACGCCGCCTGCGAGTTTCGCAAGGCGTTCCTGCAATTTTTCGCGGTCGTAATCGCTTGTGGTATCTTCGATCTGCGCTTTAATCTGCGCGATTCTGTCTTGAATGTCTTTCTGCTTTCCGGCACCGTTAATAATCGTTGTGTTGTCTTTATCGACCTTAACGGTTTTCGCCTTTCCAAGCTGAGAAATATCGGTGTTCTCAAGTTTGAGTCCGAGTTCTTCGGAAATAACTTCGCCGCCTGTTAAAATGGCGATGTCTTCCAGCATTGCTTTGCGGCGGTCGCCGAAGCCGGGAGCTTTAACCGCGCATGTGCGAAGTGTTCCGCGCAGGCTGTTTACAACCAGTGTGGAAAGCGCTTCGCCGTCACAGTCTTCCGCGATAATAAGAAGCGGTTTGCCGCTCTGGGCTACTTTTTCCAAAAGCGGAAGCATGTCTTTCATGCTTGAAACTTTCTTGTCGTGGATAAGAATGAAAACATCTTCGTAGACGCTTGTCATTGTGTCGCGGTCTGTTACGAAATACGCGGAAATATAACCGCGGTCAAACTGCATACCTTCGACAAATTCGATCGAAGTATCCATTGTTTTGGATTCTTCAACGGTGATAACGCCGTCTTTGCCGACTTTTTCCATCGCGTCCGCGATTGTGTTGCCGATTTCGCTGTCGTTGTTTGCGGAAACAGAAGCGACGTGAGAAATTTCTTCCTTGTCTTTAATCGGTTTGGAATTTTTCTTAATTTCGTCAACCGCGATTTCGACCGCTTTATCGATACCTCTTTTGAGTTCGAGAGGGGTCATTCCCGCTGTAACTGCTTTAAGTCCTTCTTTTACCAGTGAATAGGCAAGGACTGTGGCGGTTGTGGTGCCGTCGCCCGCTACGTCGTTTGTCTTTGTGGCGACTTCCTTTAAAAGCTGCGCGCCCATATTTTCATAAGGATCGGCAAGTTCCACTTCTTTTGCTACCGAAACACCGTCCTTTGTTACTGTCGGAGCGCCGAATTTTTTGTCTAAAAGGACATTCCGTCCTTTGGGACCGAGTGTCACCTTGACGGCCTTGGAAATTTGCTCAACCCCGGAAAGCAGCTTGCGCCGGGCTTCTTCGTTGAACATTAACTGTTTTGCCATATTATTTCTCCTAAATGGTTAATATAAACCGGCTCAAACCAGAGCCTATAAACAGGCTAGCAGATATTAAAAATCTCTTCAATAGGGCTGGAACACATAAGGCTTGGAATACATAAACCGCGCTAATCCGCGGTTCCTGTGTCCCCAGGCTTTGCAAGGGCAGAGACCAGTAATTCCGCGAGGGCGGAGGCTTCGATTTCGGTCAAAGTGACCCCTTTACCCATTTTTTCGCGGTTTGGAGCCCAGTCTCTGATATCGAGCTTTGGAGCCCTGCCGCTCCATGAGACCAGATTTAACTCTTTTTGCCAGCCGGTTTTTTCCTGCGAAATGACCCCGAAATGTTTTACAATCTCATAACTAAAATTATCCATGACGGTAACCTCTTTTATTGATTTTATAACATAGAGTACCATATAATTAAGGTAAAATCTGCTTGAAAAGATGGCATAATCTGGTGTATACTCTTATCATTATATTGATTTCCGAACCGCGGGAAACTGCGTTGGAGGTTCCCTAAGGAGGGACTGATGAAAAAAGGTATCGTTTCTGTACTGGTAGTGCTGTCAATTCTTATATTGACGGTTGCTTCGTGTAAATCGACAGCCGAAACACCGGCAGAACCCGAAGTTCCCAAAGAAAGCTCGTCACTCAATGCGGCAAAAGCTAACGCCGATAAAGCCAGACAGCAGGCTATGGACTTTGAAAGCCATACTTATTTCCCCAGCGATTGGGAAACAATCGAGGCGCAATATAATACCGCCAAAACTGCCGCCGATTATGACGCCGCCGCTAAAGCGTACAGCGAACTTATGAAAAAAGCCGTCCCGCTCTACGCTCAGGCAAGAGAGGATGAAATATTGGCGGCAAGGGAGCAGTTAATTGCGACCGGATTTACGGAATATTTTCCGCAGTATCTGGAAAACGCCGACAATCTGGCGCTCGCGGCATATGAGCAGTATCAGGCAGGAGATAATTATAAAGCCAAAGAAACAGCGGCGTCCGCGTTGAATGAATATGAAACACTGCTTGGCGGCGCCAGAGTATATTTAACCAGACAGGAAGTAATCGATCGCGGTTTTACCCAATATGACGCTGAGAATTTCCTTAAAGCAGATGAAGTCGCGCAAGAAGCAATTATTGCTTTCGATGCCGGAGACAGAAATAAAGCATTTGACAAGAAAGATGAAGCCCATCTTAGGTACAATCTTGTACTTTCAAACGGATGGACAGCTTATGCCGCCGACAGGAAGAAAGCGGCGGCTGAAGAAAGAGAATTGGCGATTGCCGAAAGAGCCAACATCGCGGCGCGCGAGACATTCCGCTCAGGCGATGCTCTGTTTTTTGACGCGGAAGAGCTTTTCGAAGCTGAAAAATATTCGGAATCTGCGATTAAATTTGTAGATTCGGAAGCTATTTACGCAATTTCCAGACAGGAGACAGAAGAGAAACGTTTAAGAGCGGAAGAAGCGATCAGAATCGCCGAAGAAAAAATTGAAGAAAGCAGCGAATCAGCCAGCGAAGCTGAAAGAATAATTGAAGGAGGTTCAAGATGAACCGAAAAATTTCCGTAGTATTGTTTATATCTTTATTTTTTACCGTTTCTGCGTTTGCGCAGGATTTTTCGAACGCGGATATAAAGATCCCTGTTTTTAAACCGGTTATTTATTTTGCTGTTGCAGTCGGTGAAGATGAAGCCGCGATACCTGACGGTATTGCCAATAATAAATTTTATCTTGAGAGCTTAAAGTTCAACAGGCTGGCGATGGAAATGTACGAGATTGGCGATTACGACGCTTCCGCCGGTTTTGCCGAGGATGCGATCCGCTACGCCGAACTTTCGGACGAATTTGTAGCCGATCAATTAATTGCAGAAGCAAAACGCCTTATCGCGTGGGCGGATAAAAACAATATCGCGACAAGGTTCCCGAATAATTACAACGAAGGCATTAATCAATATGAAATCGCCGTAGCCTCACAGTCCAACGAAGAATGGAATGACGCTATTATAGCCGCGATTAACGCGATAGAAATTTTCGCCGCGTTTGAATCCGGCAGACCTGTAACAGCCATCGCCGCGTCAGCGTCACGAGCCGGACTTGCAAGACAGTACACTGTAAGGACATGGCGCGTGGAAAGAGATTGTTTGTGGACAATCGCGGGTTACCCATGGGTTTACAACGATCCCTGGAAATGGAAATTCCTTTACGACGCAAATAAAGAAAAAATGCCCGAACCGGCAAACCCCGATTTAATCGAACCTGGTATGGTTCTTGATATTCCGAGCGTTCAAGGCGAAACAAGACAGGGCATGTGGCGTCCGTGAGTTCACGCGCAGCGTGTTGTTGCGAAAAAGCAACGAGGCGTGGCGCTCATTAAAGTCAATGAGAAGAAGGGTGCGCGAGGGATTTATCCCGAGCGGAGCGCCCGGAGTCCGTGAGATCACGCGCAGCGTGTTGTTACATAGTATTATTTTGGTAATAAAGCGACAGGGCGGAGCCCATTAGCGCGTGGATATAAGGCTCGCGCCCCATGTTTTTTATCACTTCGTTAACGTCAACCAATTCGACTTCGACAAATTCGTCTTCGTCCAGTTCCTGTTTTCCGCCGTTTCCTAGATCTTCCGCGAGGAAAAAATAAACCTTGTTTGACATAATCGCGGGATTTGGAGAAAACTCTCCCAGTTTTTTAATTTTTCCCGGTGTGTATCCGGTCTCTTCATGCAGTTCCCTGGCTGCCGCCTGTTCTGGATTTTCGCCGCCTTCGAAAACACCGCCGGGAAATTCCAGGCTTAAGCATTGCGAACCGTGCCGCCATTGCCATACCATCACAAACTTTTTCCCTTCTTTCGTTTCGACAACGGGTATTGTTATAGCCCAATCCTTTGTTTCAAGAACCGAAAAAACCTGCGCCTCGCCGTTGTTGTGTTTTAAATCAGGCGATCTGCAATAGGATTCGGCAATGGCGAATACTTTGCAATCGAATACTTTTTTTCGTTCTGTTTCTGTCCATTTTAAGTTTGATTTGTTCATGGCTGATAGAATATATCAATTTTTCTTTTAATTCTACTACACGGCTGATATAGCGGTGGCCGCCGGTGTCAATTATAATATCTAATCCCTCCGCTTGGCTAAATACTGCAAGATCGGGTTAATTTTTATTAGAATCCCCTTGACAAGTTCTTTCTGGTATGTAAAAATTATACTATAATGCGTAAAAAAGACGTTTTTCTTAAAAAACCTCCGGTTCTTTCAGCTCTAGTTGATCATACCCCCCCCCCCCCCCCCGTTATCGATTACGCTTATTTAGATTATCAAATCAAAACAAATTATTCTTCTCGGCAGATTATTTTCATGTCACTATTATGTCCGTATGGGCATATAAATATAATGTAAGGAGTTTTCTATGAAAAGCAAATTTTTGCTTGCGGTCTTAATCGGCGTGTTTTTGGTATCTTCGATGGTAATGGTCAGTTGTAAACTATTCAGATGTCCCGGCGACGGATCATCCGGAGGTAAAGACAATTGTCATTATACTTACGGTGCCAGTACATATTATCAATGTTCTAATGACTGTATCTCAGATCAGGGAGTCCGCATAAGCGGCACTACTTATAGTTTTAGTTCATCAAAATCCTGCGACTGCAGCATATAAGCCGGTATAGTTAAAGCGCCGGTAACACCGGCGCTTTTCTTTGACATTCCGCCGCCTTCCGTTAGCGCAGGCGGCAAATTATCTTCTTTTATCTCTTTTCGTTTTATGTTATCCTGTTGACAGGATGAAAGCGTATCTGGATATTGTTCAAAAAATACTCGATATTGGTTTTCGCAAACCTAACCGCACCGGTGTGGACGCGCTGACTGTCGCGGGAACGATGTTTGAACATGACATGGCGGACGGTTTTCCTCTCTTAACCACAAAAAAAATGCCTTTTAAAATGATAAGATCCGAACTGGAATTTTTTATCCGCGGTTATACCGATAAAGAATGGCTTAAAGAGCAAAAAAATTCCATCTGGGACGAATGGTGCAGCCCCGATATTGTTCCTTACGGCAATGATGAAAACAGTAAAATTAAAATGATGAAAGAACGCGAACTCGGTCCCGTTTACGGCTGGCAGTGGCGTAATTTCGGCGCAAAATACACAGCGTATAATTCGCCGCCGCAGGGGAATGGTGTCGATCAATTAAAAAATTTGGCGCAGACGCTTAAATCAGACCCCGATAACCGCAGAATGATTGTGAGCGCATGGAACCCTGTTGATATTTCGCGTATGGCGCTGCCGCCGTGCCACTACAGTTTTCAGGTAACGGTTATTGACGGCAGGTTAAATCTGCTCTGGAATCAGCGTTCTGTGGATGTCGCTCTCGGACTTCCTTTTAACATTGCAAGTTACGGATGTTTATTGCATTTGCTTGCGAAGGAAGCGAATCTGGGCGAAGGTAAATTAATCGGGTTTTTGGGTGACACTCACATTTATATTAATCATATAAACGGGCTCAGCCTCCAGCTTCTGCGCGAGCCTAGGACATTGCCTGAAATAAAGACAGAAAAATTTACATCAATTTTTGACTGGCATTATGAAGATACTGTCGTTGACGGTTACGATCCTCATCCCGCGATTAAATTTGATATAGCGGTGTAGTATGCAAGAAATAATTTTAATTGCCGCGATGGCTGAGAACAGAGTGATCGGCAAGGACAACGCCATGCCCTGGTCGATTAAAGGCAATCTTGCGCATTTTAAAGAAATGACAACAGGTTTTCCATGTATCATGGGAAGAAAGACATGGGACTCGCTTCCTAAAAAACCTCTGCGAGGAAGATTAAACATAATAATCTCTAAAACAATGAATATAAAAGACAATCCCTCTTCTTCCTTGGCGTTCTTGGCGAACGCGAACCGAGGGTTCGATGCGTCTTCGCGAGAAATAATTGTTTTCCAATCTTTATCTTCTGCTGTTGAACATTGTTCTAATTACGAAAAAATATTTATCTGCGGCGGCGAATCAATTTATAAACAAGCCATGCCGATTGCAAATAAAATCGATCTTACATTGATTCCGGGGCAATATGAAGGCGATACTTTTTTTCCTGAAATTGACGATACATGGGAAGTAGCCGATACTGTTAAATATGATGAATTTTCAATAATGACATATATAAAAAAGGAGAATAAATGAAAGGACCGATTTTAGTTGCGCTTGCCGCCGGAATGGGAAGCCGTTACGGCGGATTAAAACAAATGGACAAAGTAGGCAAATACGGTGAAGCGTTGCTGGATTATTCCGTGTTTGATGCCGTTAAATCAGGTTTTGATAAAATTGTGTTTATTATCCGCTGCGACATAGAAAAAGATTTTCGCGAACTTGTGCTTGCCCGTATGGAATCAAAAGTTAAATGCGAACTTGCTTTTCAAGAACCCGACAGTTTAATTCCCGCTGATATTTATCGCGCCGCGCAGAAAGCGGGAAGAACCAAACCCTGGGGTACAGGCCATGCGCTGTTATGCGCCGCTGACAAACTCGACTCTCCGTTCACGGTGATTAATGCTGACGATTTTTACGGAAGGGAAGCGTTTACCGTTATGGGCAGACATCTTCGCGAAGAAAGCGCAAATATGTCTTCCATAGTTCCATATAAGCTCGAAAAAACACTAAGCCCTCAGGGTACTGTCGCTCGCGGCGTATGCGAGGTTAATTCTGGTTTTCTTGTAAGTGTCGAAGAACTTACCGCTATTGAAAAAAAAGACGGAAAAATTTTTAACGCCGACGCGGACGGCTCCATGCGCGAACTTTCCCCTGACACTCCGGTGTCGATGAACTTCTGGGGTTTTTCGCCTGATGTTTTACCGGAGTTTAAAAAATATTTTGATGATTATTTAAAAACTTTCGCGGAAGATCCTGCCGGGCAGATAAAAAGCGAATGTTTTATTCCTAAAGCTGTGGATTATTTTATCAAGCAGGAGATTACAAAAGTAAAAGTTCTTGATGCAAATTCAAACTGGTTCGGAGTTACCTATAGGGAAGACAGGGAAACGGCAGTTGGAAAATTAAATGAAATGGAAGCGGCGGGTATTTATCCGTCTCCTTTATGGTGAAAAAATGGGCGCAAAAATTATCGACTGGTTTTTAAGATTATTAAAAGGCGCGGCTATCGGGATGGATTTTGTTCTTCCCGGTATCAGCGGAGCGGCGTTAGCGGTTGTCTTTGGGCTTTACGAGAGAATTGTAAAGTTTATAGCTAACATCACAAAAGATTTTATAAAAAATGTTTTATTTTTTATTCCTGTGGGAATCGGCGGACTTCTTGGAATATATTTAATTTCCCACCCGATTAGTTTTTTAAAAGATAATTATCAAACACCGTTTTTGTGGTTTTTTGTCGGCGCTATTTTGGGAACCATGCCTGAGCTTTGGAAAAGAGCAGGCGGAGGTCAGTCTTCGTCACCTGAGCCGGCGTTAGCTGAATCTGCGGTTGAAAGAATCGAAACGTCAGTTGTTAATAAAAGAAAACCGTATCACATTGTCATATTGCTTGTAACTTTTATACTTGCGACTTTCTTTCTTTTGTTTTCGGGAAGATGGGCGTTCGGTCAATTACAGTTAAATCCTGTTACCGCGTTTTTCACAGGCGGAGTTACAGCGTTTATCGCGTTGATTCCCGGATTCAGCTCGTCAAACTTTTTGGTGCTTTTCGGGTTGTACGGACAGATGATCGACGCTTACAGAGAATTAAATTTTTCAATTTTAATTCCGTTTGTTTTAGGAATGATTGTATTTGTTTTTCCGTTTTCTAAATTGATAGAATTCCTTCTTAAAAAAGTATTCACAGGATTTTTTCATGTTATTCTTGGATTTGTTTTTGCGTCCGCGATTCTTGTCGCGGCGATCGCGTCCGGGTGGCAGCAGGAGGGCGGTTATTACAATTATTTGCAGATTGGCACAATCGCCTGTGCTGTTACGTTCATTGCCGGAGCTGCCTTTTCATACTGGATGTGTAATATCAGTAAAAAATACGAGAAATAATAACAAGCTATGGAATAAAATCCGTTTTTTTATATAAATCTATAACAGCTATTCCATAGCCGGAGTTTAAGAATAGTTTAATCAACTTGTGAATTGTCAATTTGTGATATATAATTACAAAATAATAACCACAGGAGGATATTATGGCAGAATTAAAAGGTTCAAAAACAGAAAAAAATCTACAGGATGCGTTCGCAGGTGAATCGCAGGCGCATGTGAAGTACCAGTACTTCGCTTCCAAAGCGGAAAAAGAAGGATACCAGCAGATCGGCGCGATTTTCCGCGAGACCGCTCTTAACGAAAAAGAACACGCGAAAATATGGTTCAAGCTTCTTCACGGCGATAATGTGCCGCCCACTACAGAAAATTTAAAAGCCGCGGCGGACGGCGAGAACTTTGAATGGACCGATATGTACGCAGGTTTCGCGAAAACCGCAAAGGAAGAAGGCTTTGCCCAAATCGCGGCGCTTTTTGAAATGGTAGGCAAGATCGAAAAAGAACACGAAGAGCGTTACCGCAAACTGCTTGCGAATGTTAACGGAAATCTTGTATTCTCACGCGACGGCGACCAAATGTGGCAATGTGCGAATTGCGGGCATATTGTTATCGGCAAACAGGCTCCGGAACTCTGCCCGGTTTGCAAACACCCAAAAGCGTATTTCGCTATTAAAGCAAACAACTATTAAAAATATTAATCACTGTGTCTGAAAAAGCGATAATCGCGATGTCGGGCGGCGTTGACAGTTCTGTTGCCGCCGCCCTCATGCTTGAACAGGGGTATCCTTGCGTCGGCATTACGCTCAAACTTTACAAAGGTGAGAGCCGCTGCTGCTCGCTTGCGGATGTTAACGACGCGAGGAACGTGGCGTTCAATTTAGGCATGGATCATTATGTGCTTAATTTTACAGAAGAATTTGACAAATATGTTGTGCGCCACTTTATTGACACTTACGAAGCCGGTGCGACCCCTAACCCCTGCATTGAATGTAACCGCCATGTAAAGTTTAATCTGTTGCTTTTGCGTGCGCGCCAGCTCGATTTTGACCTTCTTGTTACAGGGCATTACGCGAGAACGTCCAAAGACCCTGTAAGCGGAAGACACCTTCTTTTAAAAGCGATTGACGAAAAAAAAGATCAAAGCTATGTTCTTTACTGCCTTACCCAGCAGCAGCTTGAACGTTCCCGCTTTCCTTTAGGCTCTCTTTCAAAAAACGAAGTTAGAAAAATCGCCGAAGATAAAAAATTTATAAACGCCGATAAAAGCGAAAGCCAGGATATCTGCTTTGTGCCTGACGGCGATTATGGGAACTTTATTGAAGAATACACCGGTAAAACATATCCAGAAGGAGACATCCTTGATTTAGAAGGAAAAATAATTGGCAGGCACAAAGGTTTAATACGTTACACGATTGGACAGCGCCGGGGGCTAGGTGTTGCGGCTAACACGCCTGTCTATGTCGCTTCAAAGTCAATCGCGGCAAACACCGTTACTCTTGCCGCAGACGAGGCTCTTTATACAAAATCCCTTTCCGCCAAAGACATCAATCTGATTGCGTGCGAAGACCTCAAAAAGCCGATGCGCGTAATGGTAAAAACCCGCTATCTGCAGGCCGCGCAAATGGCAACGGCGGAGCAAACAACTGAAGACGGTCTGTGCATTGATTTCGACTCACCACAGAGAGCGATTACTCCGGGGCAAGCAGTTGTGATGTATGACGGTGACATTGTAATCGGAGGAGGAACTATTGCGGGGACAGAATTCTAGCTGTTTAGTTTCTTTGTAAGCGCGGGAGATGAATACCAGAGGGAAACAGGTTCATTGTATCTTGTGTTTGCTTTAAGGTAGACATATCCGCTTGGAAAATTCCATGAAGTTTCGTAGGGGCGTCTTTCTCTTAACATTTCATCAAACAGAAGGGTAGGACCGAATTGCAAAACCAGATCGTTTTGAACTGCTGTATAGCATTTTTTCATATCTTCGAGCGTATTGCTGTAAAAATAATATGTTCCGCCTTCAAGCCCTGTTTTGGAGAAGTAGGCGATCATGAACACGGGGTAACCTGACACAGTTATATTTTCATAAACAAGAGATTGAAGACCGTTCACTTCTTCAACATGAACGGGATTTCCCATCTTTGCCTTAAAAGCGTTTAAACTTGTTCCCCACGGGAAATTGTGGAAAGAAACAGTTACAGGTTTATTCTGCGCAAAAAGTGCTGTTGTTATAAACAGCAGATAAATAATTAATGATAATTTTTTCATAAAATATCCCCCATTTCATTATCGGCAGAAATGGGGGTGTAAATTAGCCGTTAGCCGTTCTGCGGAATATTTGGAATTGACGAGAAGCCGTGTTCAAGGTCGGCGTCGCTCGGTGTCTGGTCGCTCATGGTCTTGTTGTTGTACGCCTGATAGGCAGTCATGTCAAAGAAGCCCGTCCCGCTCAAGCCGAAAAGGATAACCTTTTTCTCGCCTGTTTTCTTGCACTCAAGAGCTTCGTCGATTGCGACTTTGATCGCGTGTGAAGATTCAGGAGCCGGAAGAATCCCTTCGGTCTTCATAAATTTGATTGCCGCGTCAAAAACATTGGTCTGCGCTTCCGCGCGTGCTTCGAGAAATCCGTCCTTGTAGAGTCTTGAAAGCGTAGAATTCATTCCGTGGTAGCGCAGCCCTCCCGCGTGATTCGCCGACGGGATATAACCGTTGCCGATTGTCATCATTTTGATGAGCGGAGTGGTTTTCGCCGTGTCGCCGAAATCGTATGCAAAGCGTCCGCGCGTAAACGACGGACAGGATGCGGGTTCGACTGCGATAAAACGCGCGTTTAATTTTCCTGCGAGTTTTTCTCCCATAAACGGAGCCATAAGTCCGCCCATGTTCGATCCGCCGCCGGCGCATCCGATAATAATGTCAGGTTTTACCCCGTATTTATCCAGAGCGGTTTTGGTTTCAAGCCCTATGACCGATTGATGAAGCAGAACATGGTTAAGCACGCTTCCAAGCACATAACGGCATTTGTCGGTCTTTACTGCTGTTTCGATCGCTTCGGAGATCGCGCAGCCGAGAGAGCCGCCTGTATTGGGATCGCTTTCGAGGATTTTCTTTCCTGACTCTGTTGTGTTGGACGGAGATGGAATCAATTTCGCGCCATACGCTTCCATCAACGCTTTGCGGTAAGGTTTCTGTTCAGAGCTGACTTTTACCATGTATACGGTTAAATCGAGTCCGTAAAAAGCGCAGGACATCGCCATCGCGGTTCCCCACTGCCCGGCGCCTGTTTCAGTAGTAAGAGATGTAAGCCCTTCTTTTTTCGCGTAATACGCCTGAGGTCCAGCCGAGTTTAATTTATGCGAGCCTGAGGTGTTAGTGCCTTCAAACTTGTAATAAATTTCCGCAGGTGTTCCAAGCATTTTTTCCAGATAATACGCGCGGATAAGCGCGGACGGTCTGTACGCCTTGTAAAATTCCTGAATATCTTCAGGAATCGGTATCATGCGGGTAGTATCGTCAAGTTCCTGATCGATTACCCCCTTGCAGAAAACCGGAGCCAGATCCGCCGCAGTTACAGGCTGCAATGTTCCCGGATGCAGCATCGGTTCCGGTTTGTTTTTCATGTCCGCCCTCAGGTTATACCAGAATTTGGGCATCTCCTCCTCGCTAAGATAGATTCTTGTTGGGATTTTGTTCGACATAGTTCACTCCTTCCCTTATTAAAATTCATCCGGAGTTGAATTTTCACCTGACCGCTTCGCGTGAGCTAGGCAGAGGCTACAGATTCTTCATCCGTTGTTTTAACGGGCAAATACAAGCACCAGTTGAGCCTGGTAATAAAGGCTTTTTTTAAATCTGCCGGCGATGAGACTCGAACTCATACCCCATTGCTAGGAGGGGATTTTAAGTCCCCAGTGTCTGCCATTCCACCACGCCGGCCAATCTTCCCTATTTTAACGTTTTTAAAAACTAATGGCAAGAACTTGCCGGAACCTGTTGCTTTATTGCTGTATATGTATTATTATCATATCATGATATGACATATTACGATATGATAAAAGGAGGTATGAAGATGTTTATCGGCAGGGATGAAGATTTGCAGGAGTTAAGTAAACTCTATAAAAGCAGCCGTCTTGAGGTTGCCATTATGTACGGCAGAAGAAGGGTCGGAAAGACAGAACTTATAAACCATTTTTGTAAAGTAAAAAAATGCATCTTTTTTACCGCTGTCGAGAATTCCGCGGAGTATAATCTTAATATATTTATAGAGGCTGTCCATAAATCCCGTTTAAGACTCTCTGGTGAAACATTCGCTAAAATGATCCCCAGAGATTTTATACAGTTATTGGATTTAATAGCCGCTATTGCCAAACAGGAAAAGATTATCCTCGTTATTGATGAGTATCCGTATCTTGCAAAAGCAGAAAAAAGTTTTTCTTCTATTTTACAGAAATATATTGATTATAATTTTAAAAACACTGATATGCTGATAATTCTCTGCGGCTCATCAATGAGTTTTATGGAAAATCAGGTTTTAAGCGCAAAAAGCCCGCTGTACGGCAGAAGAACCGCCCAATTTAAAATAGAGCCTTTTAATTATTATGATGCTGTAAAATTTGCGCCTAATTATTCTAAAGAGGATAAATTATTAACTTATGGTGTTTTCGGCGGGACTCCTTATTATTTGTCACAAGTGGATAATAAAAAAAGTTTGCAGGAAAATATTACTGAGCTGTTTTTTAATTCCAAAGGTTTGTTATTCGAAGAGCCCGGCAGTTTAATTAAACAGGAATTAAGAGAGCCTCATTTGTATAACGCCATAATCACAGTAATCGCAAACGGCAGCACAAGATTATCGGAAATTGCGGACAAGGTAAACAAGCCTGCAAATTTGTGTGAAACATACATTAAAAAGCTTATAAGTCTTGGTCTTGTGGTAAAAGAAAAACCGACAGGAGAAAAAACCGGGACAAAAAGCCTTTATATTTTAAATGACAATATGTTCAAGTTTTGGTTTAGATATGTGCAGGATAATTTAACTATGATATTAAAAGGTTTAGGTAAAAAAGCCGCCGACAGCATTTTACCCGAGATAAACAGTTTTATAGGCAGATGTTTTGAAGAAGTCTCTATTCAATATATGTGGAAAAATTATATGTCGCTTCCTATTCAGCCAAAAGAAATCGGCAGATGGTGGGGAAACAATCCAAAGGAAAAACAGGAAGAAGAAATCGATATCCTTGCTGTTGACGGCAGCAAGGCAATCTTCGGCGAATGTAAGTTTAAAAATATAAAAACCGGAATCGAAGTTTTTGAAAATCTCGAAAGAAAAAGTAAATTGCTTAAAAAGTATACAACTCAATATTATTATATTTTCAGTAAAAGCGGCTTTACCGACCAAATTAAAAAAGCGGCAAAAGATAACAGCAATATAAAATTAATCGGATTAAGCGAACTGTTGGAATGAAGAAAAATTAATTATATAACACGTTAAATTTATATATTCGTTGAACATTTTATAGAAAATACTATCACGGATTTCAACCTTATTGCGCCGCTAGTTTGTAAATCGCTTCCGCGTCTTTTTCGTCAAGCTTGCGGTAATTGCCGATTTGACCAAAATGGACAACGCGTTTTGCCATTTCGGGTATTCGCGCCGGATCGATGTTTGCATCCGTGAAACGAACAGGCATGCCGATGGATTTAAAAAAGTTTTCCATGCGCATAATGCCTTCTAGCGCAGCCTGTTCCAAATCGTAAAAAGCGCCGTCCACGCCCCATACTTTTACAGCAAAACGCGCAAGTCTTGCTGTGTCTTCTTTGATGTTATACTTCATCCATGCCGGAAAAATAATCGCGAGTCCCGCGCCGTGCGCGATTTCAAAAAGAGCGGAAAGTTCATGATCCAGCGCATGGCTCGCCCAATCGCCGATTCTGCCTGTGTCGAGCAGTCCGTTATGCGCGAGAGCGCCAGCCCACATTATTTCCGCGCGGGCGTCATAATTCATTTCGCCGCCGTTAAAAATTTTACGCGCGTTGCGTATAATTGTTCTTAATGTTCCTTCGCATAATTCATCCGTTAGTTCAACATTTTTTTCTTTTGTGAAATAACGCTCCATGATATGAGCCATCATATCTGTAATTCCGCAGGCAGTTTGATACGGCGGCAGGGTATATGTCAATTCAGGATTCATTATCGAAAAAACAGGGCGAATACACTGGAAATTCATCCCTCTCTTCCATGGACCTTCATCATTTGTAATAACACTGCTTATACTTGATTCGCTTCCTGCCGCGGGAATTGTCACAATAGTGCCGACAGGCAGAGCTTTTTCCGCGGTTTTTTTCCTCTCAAAAAAATCCCAGACATCGCCGTCGTAAAGAACTCCTGCCGCAATTGCTTTGGAAGAATCAATAGCAGAACCTCCGCCTACAGCAAGGATCATTTCAACCTTTTCTTTTCTTGCTAATTCAATCCCTTCTCTAACCAAAGAAAGCCTCGGATTCGGTTGAACGCCGGTCAGCTCAATCCAGTCAACATTAGCTGCTTTCAGACTATCCTTAACTTTATCAATCAATCCTGAACGAACAGTTGATCCCCCGGAATGGTGCAATAACACCTTTTTCGCATATAACGCTGTTTCAGTGCCGACTTTATTTTCTGTTCCTTTTCCAAATATTATTTTTGTTTTATTACAGTATTCAAAATTCTGCATAATTATCTCCTTTATATCAATTTATACTATACATCCATCAAACTCAATGGTAAACTGACAATATGAATCCGGGATTTGCAACCAGATTTTGCCGTAAATGCCTGTACAGCTCCCTCTCTGTAGACCATATGGTTCGTTTTGCGAAAATGACCTATCCGGAATATGATATATACGAAAGTACCGGGTATCCAAGCGGGCATCCGATCGGGGCTCAGGACGCTTCCGACCGGATTGTAGCGGATATGCTGCAATACGGGCTTTACATCGACTTTGTAGAAACTTTGATTAAAGTGGAATCCGACGGCTATATGGGCAGAAAGTTTGCGCTTAGAGGTCTTGATGATGTTATAGACGATGTGCTTCAGGTTGGTTACAGTTTTGACAGCGCTACAGGCCAGTTCTTTGAGGATCAAAGCCAGCAGGTTACACGTAACTGGGGGCGGCTTATCGACGGCGACGAACGACAGATGGCTGTTATGCGTCTCGATGTAGTGGATAATACAAAACTTGTTAAAGAAAATTCTAAACAATTAATAGACAAAACCTACGGTGAGTTTCGCGACATTGTTGAAGGAGCGGTCGTAGGCAGGCTTGGGCGGCTCTGGAGCTGGGAAGGTGACGGCACTTTAGGTGCTTTCATGTTAGGTGAATACAGCCGCCTTGCGATTTTCGCCGGAATGGAAATTATTAATAGAATATATATGTTTAATAAATTAAAAAATCCTTTAAACGCGCCGCTTAAATTGCGTATCGCCGTTCATTCGGGCAATTTTGTATATTCGGATGATGAAACAGAGTGTTTAAAATCAGATATTATCAGGAAAGTAAAAATGCTTGAATCAAAAGCGGCGCCTCCAAATTCCATTGTGATTTCAGAAAGTCTCGCGATGGCGCAGGATCAGGCTCTTTTAAATATTTTTAGCGAACCAAAAGTTGTTCCTAAACAGACTGAGAAATTCAGGATGTATCAGGTTAGTATGGAACGAAGAGTTCAGGCAAGGTAGAGCAGGGAATATATGATATATATTTTTACAAAAAAAAGTTCCGCTCTTCAGAATGTTTTTCCAAAAGACACAGTGTTCGCGACATGGCAGCTTTCCAAGCATCTGCCTTCTTCTTCCGATATTACCTATGTTGATATTTCAGGGTTTTCCGGCGAAGAAGCGAAAAAAATGCTGGTACTGGTTAAAAAAATCTGTAATGATACGCCGTGGGGAATCATCGATCCGAAAGGGAATGTTAGAGATCCGGCTTTGCTGTTTATAGAAGGGGCGAGCGATTATTTAGGGCAGGGTTATTTTAAAGACGATAAAAAAATCGACGCTAAGCGGACTACCGCGGTATCAGCATGGCGCAAAGTTTTAATGCGTGTACCCGAGACGCAGGATGTGCTGGAACCTATTTCGTCTGAAGACGGGTTTCTAAAATCGGGAGTTAAACTTCCTGCCGCAAACACTTTTCCCGGATGGAAAAAAATGCAATCCGTTAAAGCGTTGCCGTTCTATCTGTTATACTGTTCGCTTCAGGGGAAGACCGCTCTTGATATGCGTCTTCAGGAAAAAGCGCTTGCCAATGTATATAGAAAGTTTCATTCCATTCTTACTAATAATTTTAAGGAGGGGGACGCGCAGCTCTGGATGGATTCAGGGAAAGATTGTCTTTTTCTCCTTCCTCCAAAATCGCAATGCGTGTCGTCTGTTATCGGCGCTTGTATCAGCTTGATTCTTGCCGCGCCGCAGATTGTTATGGAATCATTCGGTCTCAACATCCCCGCAAATTTTATTTTTGCTCTTCATTATGGTATGATTAATTATAAGCCGCCGGGAAAAACCGGCACTGTTGTGAGCGACGCTGTTAATTCCATTTTTCATCTTGGATCAAGAAAGGCGGAAGCCGGACGGTTAACGGTTACAGGCGATCTTCCTGACGCTTCAATTCCGGCTGTTTTACAGGATATGTTTTCTCCCTGCGGCGAGTTTGAAGGGAGAAAGATATGGCACACAAAAAAATTCTTTTACGCGAAACCTTGGATGTAAGCGAGTGAGGTGTAGATGAGCGCGGGACGAAAAAAAGCGATAGTCTTCACGTTTAAACGCGGAATTTTTCCGAACGAACAAAAACAGTTTACGGAAAATGCTCCTATCAATACTCTGCTTCCTCCCGCCGGATGCAAAATGGTTTATCCGCTTCTAATGCATATGGGCGCTGTGTGTAATCCGCTTGTAGAAAAAGAGCAGAAGGTTTTACTCGGCGAAAAAATAGGCGACAGTAACGCTCTTATCAGCGCGCCTGTGCATTCAAGCGTATCCGGTATTGTAAAAGACATTCGCCCGCATTTAACGATAATGGGTACAATTGTAAATTCTATTATTATCGAAAACGACGGAGAGTTTAAGGAACATGAATGTATTAAACCTCGCAATGACGGCGATGAACATCTTTCCAGAGAAGAAATATTAAATATAATTCACGAAGCCGGAATTGTCGGTCTTGGCGGCGCAGGATTTCCGACGCATGTAAAACTTTCTCCGCCGCCTGATAAAAAAGTAGATACTGTTATTGTAAACGGCTGTGAATGCGAACCGTATCTTACAACCGACAACAGAATCATGATTGAAGAATCCAAACGCATTATAAAAGGGTTAAAGATTATTTTAAGAGTAATCGAGACAGCGCGCGGAATTATCGCGATAGAAGATAATAAACCTGAAGCCATCGAACATTTAAAAGAATTATGCGCAAATATTGGCAATATTAAAGTCGCGGTTGTAAGGACGAAGTACCCTCAGGGTTGTGAGAAACAGCTTGTTAACGCGATTACCGGGAGAGAGGTACCTTCCGGCGGTATCCCGATTGACGTCGGGTGCCTTGTTCATAATGTTGATACAGTTATCGCGATTCACCGCGCTATTTTCCGGGGCAGACCGCTTATGCGAAAAGTTGTTACGCTTACAGGCGGCGCGATCAGAAATCCCGGAAACTATAAAGCGCGTATCGGCACATTGCTGAGCGATTTGGTTGAAATGGCGGGCGGGTTTAAATACAATCCCGCGAAAATTGTAGTGGGCGGCCCGATGATGGGTACAGCTATTTTTGATACAGATGTCCCGATTGTTAAAACAACAGAAGGCGTGCTTTTTTTTACAGAAGACGAGGCGCATATACCGCCTGAAAAAAACTGTATCCGGTGCGGCAAGTGTGTGGAACGCTGTCCTTCGGGACTTATACCGACAGAGTTAAACGCGGATATTTTAAAAGAAGACAGCGAGGCATTTTTAAAACATAACGGACTTGACTGTATTGAATGCGGCAGTTGCTCTTACATTTGTCCCGCGAAACGCCGTCTGTCTCAGGCGATCAGAACGATCAGAAGAGTAGAGCTAGCCAAGCTCAAAAATAAAGGTTAAGGACGGCAGCAGTTAGGTGAAAATAGTAATAAATCAGATAATGACAGTTTCTTCTCCGCCTCACATATACGGAACTGATACAGTCGAAGCCAGAATGCGCGATGTTCTTATCGCGCTCGTTCCGGCGTTTTGCTTCGCTCTGTACCATTATGGAATAAAAGCTTTTTATACAACAGCGATTGCGGTAATTGCCGCGCTTTTCGCGGAATATCTTTTTCAAAGGGTTATGAGCAAACCTGTAACGATTAACGATTTTAGCGCGTCCATTACGGGAGTTTTACTGGCGTTTAATCTTCCGCCCGATGTTCCGTTATGGCTGCCTGCTGTGGGGAGTTTTTTCGCGATCATTGTAGTCAAACAGCTATTCGGCGGGCTTGGATCAAATTTTTTAAATCCCGCTCTTGCCGCGAGAGCTTTCCTTCTCGCATCCTTCCCCGTATACATGACAAGCTGGACATTCGCGCCGGATTCCGTGACAAGCGCCACCTACCTTGCGATGGTTAAACAAGATCCCGGTTTTATACCGCAAACTTCAGATTATATGGCGCTTCTTTTCGGGAAAGTCGGAGGTTCTCTCGGAGAAACGAGCGCTGTCGCTTTGTTAATCGGCGGAGTGTACCTGCTTGTTAGAAAAATAATTAATTGGCGCATACCTGTTTTTTACATTGGAAGCTTTGCCGTTTTTGCTTTTATTTTCGGACGAACAGGATTTTTTAACGGACATAATATTTTATTTGAAGTTTTAAACGGCGGCTTGATTATGGGAGCGTTCTTCATGGCAACTGATTACGCGACAAGCCCGATTACTCCCGGCGGTAAAATTGTTATGGGAATCGGCTGCGGACTTTTAACAGTTTTTATAAGATTTTTCGGCGGATACCCTGAAGGCGTATGTTTTTCCATCATTATCATGAATCTTTTTGTACCTCTGATAGATAAATATATAAGACCTCGGGTATACGGAAGAAAAAGAGTGAGGCGCGCATGAGATATATTTTAAGACCTGCCGTGACCCTTTTTATTACCGCCGCTGTTGTGGTCGCTCTTTTAAGTTTTGTTCATACATATACTCTTGAACCGATAGAAAAACAAAAATTTAAAAAACAGGAAGCCGCCATGAAGGTGATAATGCCGCGCGCCGCCGAGTTTAAGGAAATTCATGTTGAAAAAACAGGAAGCATTACCGGCGTATACGAAGCCATTTACAGTTCCGATGTTTTGGATGATAAGGTTTTGGTCGGTTATATTGTGCAGTTATCTCCCGAAGGTTACAGCGGCAAGATTGATTTGATTGTCGGTATATCCTCATCGGAGAATATTATTAAAGGAATAAGGGTTCTTAACCAGACAGAAACACCTGGGTTAGGTGCAAATTCGGTTAAAGAAAAATTTTACAGTCAATATAACAACAGGGACATTACGCCTCTTGGAGTCGTAAGAAATTCTCCCGGCGAACATGATATTCAGGCGATTACAAGCTCTACAATTACTACAAGGGCGATTACAAATGCTGTAAACGAAGCGATAGAGTGGTACCTTGGTATAACAGGAGAGAAGAATGAAGTATTTTGATTTAATAAAAGACGGCATTATTCGCAAGAATCCTATATTTGTACAGGTACTCGCATTGTGTCCGCTTCTTGCGGTTACCACTTCTGCGATTAACGCACTTACCATGGGGCTTGCGACAACCGCGGTGATGATTTGCGCAAGCGCGGCGATTTCTCTTTTCAGGAAAATTATACCAAACGAAATACGTATCGCGACAGCCGTTGTGATTGTCGCCGGTTTCGTCACAGTTCTGGAACTTTTGCTTGCGGCTTACGCGCCGCCTGATATTACTGCCGCTCTTGGTATTTATATACCTCTTATTGTTGTTAACTGTATTCTTTTTGCGCGTCTCGAATCGTTCGCCTCAAAGAATAAAATTTTTCCGTCTATTATTGACGCAATCAGCATGGGGTTAGGTTTTACTTTGGGGTTATTTGTCGTCGGTGTAATCAGAGAATTTCTTGGCGCCGGTTCAATTTTTGGGATTGAACTTTTACACGATGAAAATTCGCACGTTCTAATCATGGTAATGCCCGCGGGCGCTTTCTTTACATTAGGCGTTATTATTATGATTAGAAAACATATCCAATTATTAAGACTGCAAAATAAAAAGAAGGCAGGCAGATAATGGAGTTATTTTTTATTCTGATCGGCGCCATTTTCATTAATAACTATGTTCTTGTTCAATTTTTAGGGATGTGCCCTTACTTCGGTGTTTCCAAAAAAACCGAAACCGCCCTTGGTATGGGCGTCTCCGTAATGTTTGTTATGACGCTTTCTTCCATAATGACATTTCTTTTTTATGAATATATTCTTGTACCTTTAAACGTTACATATCTTCGTACTGTTGTTTTTATTTTAATAATCGCGTCGATCGTGCAATTTGTGGAAGTGTTCATGAAGAAAATGTTAAAAACTCTTTACACAATGCTTGGCGTTTATCTTCCGCTTATCACTACAAACTGTGTAATAGTAGGCGTTGCGTTAATCAATATAAAAAATGAGTATACGTTTATTGGTTCGATTGTTAACAGTATCGGGGCCGGAGCTGGATTTACTCTTGCGATATTGCTGTTATCTGCAATTCGCGAGAAGTATGAAAATAATCCTGACGTACCGGAAGTGTTTCAGGGGTTTCCTCTCGCATTATTCTCGGCAGGGCTAATGAGCATCGCGTTTATGGGATTTTTGGGGTTGATATGATAGAAGGAATGGATTTACAAAGTGTTTTAATTCCGATTGCCAGCGTCGGAGGTCTCGCGCTAATTTTTGGAATTATTCTTGGTTTGTCCGCAAAAAAATTCGCGGTTGAATCGAATCCTAAAGTAGATAGGATAATTAATGTTCTGCCCGGCGCGAACTGCGGCGGCTGCGGCTTCCCCGGCTGCAGTGTGTTTGCGGAACGTGTTGCAAACGGACAGGCGAGTGTAAGAGGATGTCCGCCCGGCGGACCTTCCGCCGCGGCTGCGATTGCTGAGCAGTTGGGAGCGGACTCTGTGCCGGAACTTCGCAAAGTTGCGTTTATTAAATGCAACGGTTCAAATGACAACATCAAAAGGAACTATATTTATGACGGACCCAAGAGCTGTGTATCGGCGTCGCAGTTAGCGACAGGCGGAAATAAAACATGCACATATAGCTGTATAGGATTGGCAAGCTGCAAGAATGCGTGTCCTTTCGGCGCGATAAAAATGATCGACAGTATTGCCGTAGTTATCGAAGAAAAATGCAGCGCCTGCGGAAAATGCGTTAAAGTCTGTCCAAAGAAATTAATTGAAATAATACCGATAAACAGCTCTGTCCGCGTATTATGCAACTCGCGCGAGAAAGCGAAAGCCGTAAGAGAAAGCTGCCGCGCAGGATGCTTCGGCTGTTCTCTCTGCCAAAAAGTCTGCAAGGAAGGAGCGATCACCGTTGAAGATAATATCGCGCATATTAATTACGAAAAATGCACGATGTGTATGGAGTGCGTTAATAAATGCCCGTCTAAGGCGATTAAAGTGATGCATTAATTTTAATTAATAACTTCCTCGCTCTTTTTAATCAGTGCCGCGTAAATACTGCTGACTAATCCAAGCGCGGCGGACATTGTAAACAGCGCTTCGATTCCTGCGGTTTTCCATATCCATCCGCCTAAAAGGGCGATAAAAACGCTGAAGATATGATTAACCGAAATGCCGGTTGACAGTGTAGCTGTGACTTCTTCGCGGTTTGAAGAAATGCGCTGAACATACACGTTATTCGCCATGCTTGCGACTGAGATTATTTGATCGAGTATAAAATTGGCGCATACAACGATGAATGCGATATGAACCGGAAACAATCTGTGTGAAAAACCGTATAATAAGCAAACTATAATCAATATGAGAGTATCAGCTACCATTACTGTCTTATATCCGACTTTGTCGATCAGCCTGCCGATTAGCGGACTGCAAATCATGCAGCATCCCGCGCATATTGCCATCAGGATTGATATAATTGACGGATCGGCTCCGTACTGGAGGATTAAAACATAAGGCGCGAAGGTTAAAAATATTTGTTTTCTTGAGCCGTAAAAAACTTCCATAATATAATATTTTTTAAATTTTTTAGCAAAGTAAAAACGCTGTCTTGGCGCTTTTAGCGTTGTTTCTTTTAACGCTGCCGCAACCAGCGCCGCCGCGACCATTAACGCGGTTGCCATGCCGAAAACAATTCTGTAACCTGTCAGATCGAGTCTGCCGTAACCTTTTTTTCCAAGAAAGAAAAATATCCCCGTAACGAGTAAAAATCCGGCAATATTTCCAAGCTGTCCGATTGATGCCGATATTCCAAGCGAGGCTCCGGTTTTATCACGCTCCGCAAGTTCCATCGCAATAGTGCTTCGCACAGGCATAATAATATGCTCTCCGGCGCTGAATATGACCATAAAAAAGACTACAATTATTTTTACCATGAACATTTCCATACAGCTTGTTACAAATATTCCCGCAAGCCCCGCAGCCGTTAATGCGATGCCGATTTTAAACACGCGTGAATCCGCAAACCTGTACATTAAAGCAAGAATAAAAATCAACAGCAGTCCCGGCATTTCGCGGAAGAATTCAACTATTCCGCGCTCGAATGAATCGATTTTTAAAATATCCGCAAGATAATTATTCTGAACTCCATGTTTCAACCCTATCGCTATGCCGAAGAGAATGAGTACGCTCAAAAACCGCCCAACCTTGGCGTCTGAGCGGTATATATTATTCAAAAAAACAGGTCGTTGCATTTTTACCATAAACTCCTACTTTTTATTATTTCCGCTGTTTCAAAATCATTACCGCCGCATTCCACCCACTGCGCATCAGGAATTCCTGCAAAAAAAGTAATCTGCCTTTTCGCGTAACGTCTGCTGTTTTGCGCGATTAATTCCCGCACGCCGTCAATGTCCTGCGAAAACCGCCAGCCGCCTTGAACTCCTTCGTCTTTAATAAAAAATTCCCTGTAGCCGATGGCGCGTAATCCGGGATCATTCGGCGTATATCCCTTTTCATAAAGCGATTTAACTTCGGCAGGCAAACCTTGTTTGAACATCTGTGCGCACCGCAAATTGATTCGGTTGAATAATTCTTCTCTGGGACGCGAAAGCCCGATGATGATGAAATTGTAATTTTTACGCGTATTGTCTGTTTGCTTATCCCTCGGGTTCATATTGAATGAAGATAGCGCCTTTCCGCAGGAACGATAAACTTCCAGAGCGCGTAACATCCGGTACTCGTCGTTAATATGGATGCGTCCCGCGCTTACAGGATCGCAATTTGAAAGCTCCTGCATAAGAGCGGCGGCTCCTTTCTCATCTAAATCAATTTTTAACTGCTCCCTGATTTCTTTGTTGGAAGGAGGCGCCTTGGTCAGACCCATGATAAAATTTTTTAAATAAAACCCTGTTCCGCCTGACACAACAGGAAGTTTGCCGCGGGAAGCGATATCTAAACAGGCTTCATCGGCAAGACGGACAAAATCGCCTGCGTTGAATTGCTCGGAGGGTTCGCGGATGTCGATTAAATGATGCGGAAGGCGGCTGGTTTCATCAGCCGAAGGTTTGGCGGTGCCGCAGTCCATACCTGTGTAAACCTGCATGGAATCGGCGGAAATAACCTCAGCCTGCGTTCCAGTCCGGCTTCCGCTGTTAGAGGAGCCAAAAAGTTCAAGAAGAATACCTGTTTTCCCGGAAGCTGTCGGTCCAAAGAGGATAAGAACCGGGTTTTGGTCGGTTTTCATTGAATTTGGAAAAGCTTATTCGGCTTCCAGACGGAATTGAACTTCTTTTGTAAAAACCTGCAAAGCGGCGAGGGCGACCATTTTGCCGTCCCAAATATCTTTTTCGTCTTTTTGCATCAGCGAAGAAAGCTGGTAAGCCCTGCGTGAAGCCGCTGTGGTCACTTCGTACATATTATCACCGTATTCGATGAGGTCTTTTAAAGGAAATATCATATTTTGAATTATAGTAAATTATTAATTTTATGTCTAGAGGGTTCAGTCAATCCCACAATGTCCGCCAGTGAATTCCCATTAGTTTAAATCCTTCGTCAACACAGGTTTCGATTTTTCGTAATAATTCGTAATCGCATTGAAGGTCATCGCTCCATGGAAATTCGCCGTATTTGTCTATAACAAGTTTTTTTAATTTTTTTTCGTTAAACGCTTCGTAAACAGTGTATTCAACGGCGAAAATTATTTTGTCCAGCGCTTCTTCCCATGCTTCATATCCACCGCCGATCAGTGTGCCGTCTTTTATCGCCTGGTCATATTCTTCTTTTGAGTTCCATCTGCCGCTGGTATCTTCGTATTCAGAAAATTCCGAAGGATAACCGAATCTTTTTTCCTTCTTGTATGCTTTTAAATGCGGTAAGATTAGTTTGCTCATATATGTATAACTATTCCATGTTTCAATGTCTGATATATGGTTTTTTCTAAAAACTTTTTGAAAGAACATGCGAAGAGTGAAAACCGGTTTCCATCTTCTGAAGTTCCTTGCGAAGTTATGCATAAACAAACGAACGGTAGGTTTAAATACTGTATCGTTTTTCATAAATTCTTCCCACTCTTTATCGGGCAGGTGTTCGTTGCAGTATTCTGTAAGCCAGCTTTCTTTTTTTGACATGATATTATTACCAATATTTATTCCGCAAATACCTGTTCAAGAGATATATACAAAAATTGTACCATAGGCTCCTTTAAAAACAATGTTCTTTAAAAAAACATTTTTTCCAGATAAATCGCCAGACCTTCTTCGAGGCTGGAACCGTAAATCAGATCCGCCGCGTCGCGGATACTTTCTCTTGCGTTTCCGGGAGCGCAGGCGAAACCGGCAACCGTGAACATCGGTACGTCGTTCTCTTCATCGCCGAAGGCGATTACTTCCTCAGGTTTAAGACGTCTGTGTTCCATCGCGATTCTTAAACCCTCGCCTTTTGAGACTCCGGCGTTGATAATTTCCAAAAATGTTGGATAACTGCGCATAACGCTGATTTTATCTCCAAAACGCTCCTGCATTCTTTTACGGACTTCGTCGTGAAGGCTTGGGTCTGCAATGAACATTCCTTTGATACAGCCGTTAATCGGGAGAGCGGCGACGGTTTTTAAATCTTTTACAACAGGTGTGATGCCGGTGTGGTTTTTGTACATCTGCGCTTCACTACCGTAATTTTCTATGACAAGGGCTTCCCACATCTGCTTTGAATCTTCTTTACCTGTATCAGGCGAAATACCCGCCGGAAGATAAACCTGATAATGAATTCCGAGATCGCGCGCAATGTCGGTTCCAAAATCTACCACATCCATGCTTATGCAGTTTGTGTGTAATATTTTTCCCGAGGGGACATCCGCGACTTCGGCGCCGTTAAAAAACACCATCGGACCTTCCGCGCCAATCGCGCTCCGGTATTTTTCCGCCGATTCAATCGCTCTTCCCGTCGATATAATTATCTGTATTCCCTTAGCGATTAGAGTTCTTAAAGTATCCCTTGTCCGCCTTCCAAGAATTCCTTCGGGTAGCAGAGTAGTTCCGTCTAAATCGATAGCCAGCCCTTTTATTTTTTTAGGCTCGTAATGTCTTCTCATATTGGGAATTATACAAGTCTGATTGGGAGTTATCAACAGATATAAATTGCTTAAAAATTTGTTTTATTGTATAATTTCCGTGCTTGGGAGTATTTATGAAAGTCGTCACTTTTGGTGAAATCATGCTGCGCCTCGCGCCGGAAGGTTATTCCAGGTTCGTCCAAGCTGTCTCTTATGGCGCTGTTTACGGCGGCGGTGAAGCAAATGTCGCCGTTTCTCTTGCCGGTTTCGGTATTAATGCCGCTTTTTTGACCAAATTACCCAAACACGAGATCGGACAGGGAGCCGTTAATAAATTAAGAGAATTTGGAGTTGATACCTCGATGATAGTCCGCGGCGGCGACAGGGTGGGGATTTATTTCCTTGAGAAAGGCTCGTCCCAGCGTCCGTCGAAGGTAATTTATGACCGCGCCCATTCTGCGATAGCTGAAGCGGTTTTATCCGATTTTGATTGGGACAGGGTTTTTGACGGAGCGGACTGGTTTCACTTTACAGGTATTACCCCGGCGCTTTCCGACAGCGCGGCAGGTATATGCAAGGTGGCGTGCAAGGCGGCAAAAGCCAAAAATGTTACAGTTTCCTGCGACATCAATTACAGGGCGAATCTTTGGACGCGCGAGAAAGCAAAAGAAGTTATGACCGGATTGATGGAATATGTTGACATCTGCGTCGCGAACGAAGAAGATGCCGCCGATGTTTTCGGTATAAAAGCCTCGGGCAGTGATGTGGTATCCGGCAAAATAAGCCACGAAGGTTACAAGGAAGTTGCTTCAGAGCTTATTAAAAAGTTTAATTTTAAACAGACCGCGATTACATTAAGAGAATCGATTTCCGCCAACGATAATAATTGGGCAGCGATGTTATGCGCCGGAGGAAATTATTACTTTTCTAAAAAATACGCTGTTCATATAGTGGATAGAGTCGGCGGCGGTGACAGTTTCACTGCGGGACTTATTTATGCGAACCTTCAGGGAATGCCTTTTCAGGAAGGACTGGAGTTTGCCGTGGCGGCAAGCTGTCTAAAGCATACAATCGAAGGTGACTTCAATCTTGTTTCGGCGGATGAAGTAAAAAAACTGGCTGCCGGCAACGCGTCGGGAAGGGTACAACGGTAAAAAATGGTTGATATTATTAAAGAACAAAGAGAAAAAAATCTCCACCGGCTTTTTCACGCTGTAAATACCACCGCCCGTATCCTGTTAGCCGCAATGGAAGATGAAACTTTTGAAGCCAGCGTTCTTGAAGGTATGAGTATAATAGCCCACTGCCTCGATTTTGACCGCGGCTACATCTGGCAGAACGAAGTAAGAGACGGCGTTCTTCATTACGCAATGCGTTTTGAATGGCAGAACGACACCGGACGCAGGTTAAACCCTGTCGAAAATAAAGCTGTTTATCCTTATTCTGATATTCCACAGTGGGAATCTAAATTTTCAAACGGCGAATGTGTAAACGGTCCGCTAAGCGATCTAAGCCAGGAAGAGCAGGACAGGCTTAAAATCCACGGTATGAAATCAGTTTTTGCGGTTCCTGTTTATATACAGGATTCGTTTTGGGGATGGGTAAGTTTTGATGATTGTATCGAAGAGAGGACTCTTGCGGAAGATGAAATCAGTATTCTGCGTTCTATCAGCCTGATGATGGTTAACGCGATTTGCCGTAACGAACAGGTAAACAGAAACTACGAAGATAACAAATTAAAAAATTCGCTTCTTAATACTGTAAATGACGCCGCCTCGCTTCTGCTTCAATCAGAGGCTGATGAATTTGAAGATGTTTTACGCCAGAGCCTTGGTATGCTTAGTAAAGCCGCTAACGCCGATCGCGTTTATATTTTCAGGAATTATTCAGATAACGGAAAATTATATTGCTCTCAGCTTTATGAATGGTCTGAAACCGTCGAGCCTCAGCAGAACAGCAGTTATACGACCAATGTTTCTTACGATGATAATCTTCCGGGATGGGAAGAAAAACTTTCAGGTAAAAATTGCGTTAACAGCATTGTTTACGATTTGGATGATCGTATAAAAGCGTATTTAGCGCCGCAGAAAATATTATCGATATTGATTGTGCCTGTTTTCCTTAAAGATTTGTTCTGGGGATTTGTCGGTTTTGACGACTGCCATCAAGAAAGAATATTTTCTGAGAGCGAAGAATCCATTCTGCGTTCCGGGAGCCTTTTAATCGCGCACGCGATGCTGCGAAATGATTTAACTATGGGTATTTGCTCAACCGCATGCGAGCTTGAGAAAGCGCTTGAAGGAGCGCAGGCGGCAAGCAAAGCGAAAGGCAATTTCCTTTCCAACATGAGCCATGAAATGCGCACTCCGATGAACGCGATCATCGGTATGACAAAGATTGGAAAATCCGCCGCGACATTGGAAAAGAAAAATTACGCGTTTGAAAAAATCGAAGGCGCGTCCAATCATCTTCTTGGCGTTATCAATGATGTTCTTGATATGTCAAAAATTGAAGCCGGAAAATTCGAGATGTATAACGCGGTTTTCGGTTTTGAAAGCATGATGCAGAAAGCGATTAACATAGTTAATTTTAAAATAGAAGAAAAAAGCCAGCATCTTACGCTCTATATTGATTCAGGAGTTCCGGGAAAGCTGGTAGGCGATGAACAGCGGATTATTCAGGTAATTACAAACCTTTTAATTAACGCCGTAAAATTCACGCCGGAGCAGGGATCGATTAATTTAAGCGCTAAATTAGACAGTAATAAAGACGGCGCGTGTGTTGTTAAAATTGAAATAAAAGATACGGGAATCGGAATCAACAGCGAACAGCAGGAAAAACTTTTTACTTCTTTTGAACAGGCGGAGAGCAGTATTTCCAGAAAATTCGGCGGTACGGGGCTTGGGCTTGCGATTTGCAAACGCATCGTAAATTTAATGGGCGGAGAAATTTGGTGCGAATCTGATTTGGGTAAAGGTTCTGTTTTTAGTTTTACCGTTCAGCTAAAATACGGCGATGAGAACGCGCAAATCGACGCTCCGCCATTGTTAGACAAAGGAATGATCGGCGATTTAAAAAATTCGCTAAAGGGCTGCTGTATTTTGATGGCTGAAGATATGGAAATAAACCGCGAAATTGTAATTACTCTTTTGGAACCGTTAGAAGTTGAAATTGACTGCGCGAAAAACGGCGCGGAAGCCGTTAATATGTTTAAGAGTAATCCAGATCGTTATGACATAATTTTAATGGATATGCAAATGCCGCAGATGGACGGGCTTGAAGCGACGCGCATTATCCGTAATTTAGATATACCGCAAGCCAAAGGCATTTCTATAATAGCGATGACAGCGAATGTTTTTAAGGAAGATATAGAAAAATGCCTTGAAGCCGGAATGAACGCGCATATCGGAAAACCCATGAATGTGGATGATGTGATAGATTTATTAAAACGTTATTATATCGAAAAACAGTTGAATATGTTCCAATAACTCAGATCGGTAAAAGTAAAACTGATAATCCGCATAGAAGAATCGCAGAGCCTGCAAGCGCGTGCGTATATTTTTCCAATCTGTCAAATTTTAAAAGCTGAAAACCTTTTATTCCAAGCAGTGTCATTAAAAGCATAACGCTGATTGTAATAACAGAAAAACTCACTGTTACCAGAACAAGCATAAAAGTATTCATTGTCGCGGCAGGGTACATTAAAAGAGGAATTAAAGGCTCGCAGGGTCCGAGTATAAAGAAAATAAAAAGCCCCCAGAATACGCTGTTTGTTTTTTTTGAATTATGCTGATGTTCCGTTTCGTTATGCGTATGCGCATGAATGATCGTCTGCCCGTCCTGTCCCATGTGAGTATGCGTTTTATCTTTTAAAGAGCGTCTAACGCCGTAAATTGTATAAATTAATCCAAATGCGATTAACGCGTAAGTCGCGATTGTTCCGCGTTTATCTTCGATGTCAACTAACGAAGTTATTCCCGCCGATAGCACGACTCCTATAAAACCCAGAATAACAGATCCAAGTACATGACCGAATCCGCACAAGAGAACTACATATACCGTTTTTTTAATTGTCCAGTTATTCGCTTTGCTTAACGCGATAAATGGCACATAATGATCGACTCCTATCAATGTATGTATAAGCGCGATGGATACAGCCGTGCCAAATAAAACCCCTGATTCCATAATTAAATATTTCCTTCTTTATGTATGCTTATTAAATCATAAACAGCGGCGCTTGCCAATACCGCAAGGTCTTCAGGCGCAAACCATGTTTTTGCGGTCTTGTCAAAAAGTATATTTCCGTCCGAAGGAAACTCGTCGTCCCCTTTCCATATGATAAATGTTAACGGTATGTACGGGAGAACATTTATCGTAACAGAAGCGTCGCCGTGAGAAGCGGTCTGTCCGCCGAGAGCCGCGCCAATCTCGATCAATTTTTTCGGTTCTTTTTCAAAATATCCGACAAGAGGTTTAACCGCTCTCTTGTAAAAATTCGGCTCGTAAAAAAGAGCCGGCGCGGCTTCCCTGTACGCGATGAGCTGCCCTGACATTTTCTTTGCGCCGTTTGCCGTCAGATAATGAAGCCATAATATTTTGTGAGTTACAGAAGCGCTTGAAAGAGATTTTTCATTGTTAAGCCACGGCAGAAAATACTCTTCGTTTTCGTAACGCGCGCCGCAGGCTTCGCAAACTTCTTCGGGCGCTAACCGCGAAAGACGCTGCGAGGCAAGATCTATAGCATCATCGTATCCCATTTAGGCTCTCTATTTATTGTTTTTTCCATAATAATGATATACAATAATCTATCTTTTTTCGAGGGAGTATAAAATGGCAAGACAGAAAATCACGGAAGCGCTTAAATCAGGAAAAACATTAATTTCGGACGGCGCCTGGGGAACTTTTTTACATATTAAAGGTTTAAAACCGGGCGAATGTCCCGAATTATGGTGCATCGACAGGCCTTCCGATATTCTGGATGTGGCAAAAAGCTATATCGACGCGGGAGCCGACATGGTAGAGACCGACAGCTTCGGCGGTAGCAGTTTTAAACTTGCCCATTACGGACTTGCCGACAGAGCGGCGGAAATTAACGAAGCTGCCGCGAAAATTTCCCGTCAGGCGGCAGGCGACAGCAAATGGGTTATCGCCTCGATCGGTCCGACAGGTAAAATGCTTGTTACGGAAGAAGTAACAGAAGAAGAACTTTATGAAGCGTTTAAAACTCAAGCTGTCGCGTTTGAAAAAGGTGGAGCTGACGCCGCTTGCATCGAAACAATGAGCGATATCGAAGAAGCGTGTCAGGCTGTAAAGGCCGTTAAAGAAAATACAAAACTGGAAGTTATCTGCACATTTACATTTGAGAAAACTGTGCAGGGTGAATACAGGACGATGATGGGTGTTGATCCTGTCGCCGCGATGAACGCTGTAATCGCAGCCGGCGCGGATGTTGTCGGCGCGAACTGCGGCAACGGCATCGAGCGGATGATCGAAATCGTAAGCCAGATGCGCGCGGCTAACAAAACCATTCCGATTCTTGTTCACGCAAACGCCGGGCTTCCCAAAAATGTCGCGGGCGAAGTTGTATTCCCCGAATCGCCGCAGGACATGGCTGCTCTCGCGCCTAAACTCGCCGCCGCAGGAGCGAATATTATCGGCGGCTGCTGCGGAACAACGCCTGCGCACATCATGTCGATGAAAGAAGCGTTATCAAAATAAATAAGGAGACATATTATGATGAAGACAAAATTTTTATCAACGGCAATCGGCTCAATGCCTTTTGAAGATCCCGCTTATGCGGTGGGTGTTTCGTTAAAATCAATGGACGCGCCCATCTGGCCTCAGCTTCCGCGCCTCGGCTTACTTGAGCAGATGGAAGTTCAGTATTCGGAGAATATTCCCTGCGCTGTTATTGACGCTGAAAAGAACAGAATGTTTTTTCAGACCGATGTTGACTATTCGGAAAAATTCGCCGAGTTTTACGAAGCCTATATGACGGCGGCTGACGAGGGCGGAACTAAAGATTTTTCTTCCATGTTGATAAGCGAAAAATATTCCAAAGGCATTTACGCGATGCTGAAAGTTTTAAAAGAAAAGGGTAAACAGCCGTGGCTCAAAGTGCAGTCAACAGGCCCTATCACCTTCGCGCTTTCTATTGTAGACGAAAACAAACGCGCATTGTATTACAACGAAGAGTTCCGCGATGTTATCGTTAAATCTATTTGCGCAAAGAGCCGCTGGCAGATTCAGCAGTTTAAACCGTTTGCAGATAACATTATCTGTTTTATTGACGAGCCGATTTTATCCGCTTTTGGAAGCTCCACATACGTTTCCGTAAAGCGCGAAGATGTTGTTTCAATTTTAAATGAAGTAATCGAAGCTATTCACGCCGAAGGCGGAATCGCAGGTATTCACTGCTGCGGAAACACAGAATGGAGCATACTCATTGATGCTGGCGTAGACATCGTAAACTTTGACGCTTTTGAATACGGCGACACAATCGCAATATACTCAGACAGCGTAAAACAGCATCTGCAAAAAGGCGGAACCCTCGCGTGGGGCGTTGTGCCGACATCAGAAAAAATCCGCGAGCAGACGGCTCAGTCTTTGGAAACACAGTTAGAAAAAGTGATGGACAATCTTGCCTCCAAAGGAATCGACAAAAACTTAATCGCGGAACAGGCGATTATTACCCCTTCCTGCGGAACTGGCTCGTTGGCTGTTGAAGACGCGGAAAAAGTTTTCTCGCTCATGGCTGAATTAACCAAACGGATGAAAGAGAAATACAAATTTTAAGGCTTGGAATACATAAACCGCGGATTAGCGCGGATTTAACAGATTAGCACGGATTAAGAGGGAAGAGGGTGAAGATTGCTGTTTCTGGTAAAGGCGGCGTAGGTAAATCAACTGTTTCGGCGGCTATCGCTTTAACTCTTGCGAGAAAAGGTCAGCGTGTTCTTGCGCTGGACGCCGACCCCGACGCCAACCTCGCCGCGAGTCTTGGAATTTCAAGTAATATAAAAATTACGCCAATCTCTAAGCAAATTGAACTTATCGAGGAACGCACTGGCGCGAAAATTGAACAGTACGGGCAGGTGTTTAAATTAAACCCCGAAGTCGGCGATGTTGCTGAAAAATTCGCGTATTCACATAACGGTGTTGAACTTATCGTTTTGGGAGCCGTAAAACGCGGCGGAGGCGGCTGCGCCTGCCCGGAAAACATTTTTATAAGAGCGCTTGTAAACGATCTTATACTTTATAAAAACGAAACATTGATCATGGATATGGAAGCCGGAATTGAGCATTTAGGCAGAGCGACAGTTACAGGCGTAGATGTAATGATTATCGTAGTGGAGCCGGGTCAGCGCTCGCTTGACTGCGCGAAGACTGTTATTAAAATGTCTGAAGAAATAGGTTTGAATAAATTTGTGATCGTCGCTAATAAAATAATCAATGATGATGATAAAAAATTTATTACAGAAGAATTCTCGCAAAGGACGCGGAGTTTCGCAGAGGGGAAATTAAATTTGTTCTTTTTGCCGTACTCCGAAAAAATTCGTAACGCAGACAGAGACGGAGTTTCTGCGCTGGATGGAATGGGCGGAGAAGAAAAAGAGGTTATTGAAAAATTGATTGATAAAATGAAAAAGCAATTGAACTAGCAGATAAATATATTGTAGAGATAAGGACTCCAAAATGGAGATTTTAGCAGTCAAAACGTAAACATGGAGCGATGTATGACCAAAGATGAATTTAGAAGCGAATTTAAGAACATATTTGAAAAATCGATGTTACTCAGCGAGGAAACCCGCAAAAAAGGGCTCGATGTTCTGAAAGATTATGTAAATGTAATTAAGCCTAATAAGAGTGATGTAATGGATTTTGGGCTAAAATTGATTTTCGATAAAATTTCGGGTCATATAGTGGACAGCGTATTATCGAATATTATCAATATGGAAAATGATAATCAGAAAAAAATATTAAAAACAATTCAAAAAACTGCCGTGCTTGCGATACAGGAGGGATACAATAAAATATTGTTAATATTACTGTTAAGTTCATTTGTAAATATTGACAATATGGATGAAAATGACATGTCTGTTACTGTTTACGAAGATTTTGAAAGAGAATACAACAATATTCTGGAAAGAACCAGATTTATCAGCGAAAAAAGTCTTAAAGAGGGGATGCTTAGCCTTGATCAATATATAGACGAAAATAAATTAAGCAGAAGAGATGTAATGGAACTTGGTTTAAAACTCACTTCCTTTGGGATTGATCCCATTGTAATAGACAGAATATTAACTAATATTATCAATCTTGAAAATAATAAAAAGATATTGGTCTTAAAAACAATTCAAAAAACCGCCGTGCTTGCGATACACGCCGGATGTGACGCTAAAACAATTGAAATGTTATTAACCATGGATACTGACATTAAAAATGTAATGATCGAGCCAAATCAAAAGATGATTCCCTATAAGGGAAAAGTTGCCGGTAAAAACGGCGTTGTATACGAAGGAGATGTGGTTAACGGTGTCCCGCACGGTAGAGGTCAAATAACTTATGCCGACGGCAGAACCATGGAAGGGACATGGAAAAACGGAAAATTTATGGGAAGCGATAAGGAGTAATACGGGCGATGACATTTCAGAAGACTAAAAAATTTAAACAAGATTCCGCTTCCTCTAAAACTGTTTTAACAGCGCGGGAGCAGGAAATTTTTGACAAACTGCTTGCCGGAATCTCGGGAAAAGAAATCGCGCAGGAATTGAGAATAAGTTACGATACTGTAAATTATCACCGTAAGAAACTGTATAAAAAACTGGGTGTTGGAAACATTACCGAACTTTTTACAAAGTATAAAGCGGGATACAGGGTTATTCCTGCTAATATGATAATGGAAGACAAGGTTGAGCCTAAACGCCGTTTACTTTTAAATATTCTTATTCCATTGGCAATTTTAATTACAGCGGCATTTTTAATTACAGAGGTATTGCTTCAGGTACAGCAAAAAAATAAAAGTTTTATTGCGGTTATCGATCCGTGGTACCCTGTTTATAATTCCGGTTCGAAAAGCCAAATATCAAGAAACAACGAAATGATCGACGGGAAAGCAGAATTAGTTGTAACAATTTCAGGTTCGCTATTTGACGATAAAGACGCTTCAGGATATGAAGGCTTTTACGCCGGCGAGGGTCTGCCTTATGCCGGAGTTATCGGCGAAGTGTCCGGCAAATCTTTGCAAGCCATCAGGTCAATGAATTCGATGTCATTTAAAGCTAAAGGAGACGGCAGCGAATATTGCATCAGGTTTCCGACATTTGAAACTATGGACGGCGATCATTATGTTTATGTTTTTGAAACTGTAAAAGACGAAATATTCAATATAAACATCAATATTCCCGGCGATATAGGAAGGTTAGGCTGGAGCGGAAAGGACGCTGATTTTATTCAAAACAACATTGTATATTTGCAAATTCAAGCTGTTAACCCCGGTGCCTTCCATGTCAAATTATGGGATTTCAGGTTTAATCAATAGACGGTAAAAAACCTGTTAAAACCTATTAGACAATTTTCCAATACTACCATAAAACTACCCACAAACTACCTGAAAACTACTTAATTTAATAGGTAAATAATACAATTCCCGCTGGTATCATTATAAACCAAAACCAAAGTTCACTTCTTGCTGTAGAAACCAAACAGGAGAAAAGAGCGAAATAAATAAACCCGTATAGGTTTATATAAAAATTTAAGGAGTTGTATATGAGTGACGGTTACACAATTGAGGAGAGATTGGAAGGGTGCAGAATTGCTTTAATGAACAAAAGCAAGTATTACTGGCTTGGAACTTTGATAATGTATGGCGGTTTAGTGTTTATTTTTTTAGGAATTGTTGTAGTAGGACTCGCAACCGGAGGTATTGGCAAAGGTGTCCTCTTTGTTGTGGTTATTGGTTTTTTAACAGCGATTGCCGGCGGAACATACAGCGGATGGCCTGTAATAAAAGCT
>Ga0209755_10000950_pt1 | contig 48783 bp, 38 predicted proteins | sample TergutCo191P1_FD_187301 | JGI IMG/M metagenome (GOLD analysis project Ga0209755, IMG submission 187301) | Cornitermes sp. P1 segment gut microbial communities from Petit-Saut dam, French Guiana - Co191P1 (SPAdes) (version 2) | ecosystem: Host-associated > Arthropoda: Insects > Digestive system...
TGGAGCAGTCCATTTCACAAAACAAATCCGCAATTGAAACACTGGAAAAGGAACTCGCCAATAGTAAGGATACCATGACTAAAGTTAGGCGTCAGTACAACGATGTGGTAACTTGGGCTGACATGTACAATGAAAGCCCCATTGACGTAAAAAAAATGATAATTGCACAACTGATTAACACTGTAAAAATCTCCGCTGATTACAAAATAGAGATTGACTTCAAAATTAGTGAGCGGCAACTTGGGCTTGACATGGAGGTGCAGCCTACGAGGAAGCCGAGGGCAAAAAAGAAGCAGTCAGGGGTTGAACTGTGATATACCTCCGACTGCATTGCGAGAGTATTTATACGGCGTATTCATTTTTAGGAAGGTAGCACGTCCGGAGGATTTTGGATTCATTAGAAATAGTCTATGGGGTTTAACCATCAGGTCTGCTCCGCACCGAGGTCCTCTATGCTCCTTAGTATCTCGTCCTGTGAGGCTCCTGCTTCAAACTTTGCCTTTATGGATTGGTACAGAAGTTTCATCATCACCTTGTACTGATAATCAGTCATCCCAATGCAACATGAACTTGCTCCACTACCACGCAGAACTTCTAGTTCTTGTTCCAGTGCAGTGCATTTGTCCTTTAGTTCCTCATAACGTTTGAACTGATAATCGGTCATGCCTGTTTCACCAATCTTTTCTTTTGTTGTATCCATCATATCACGCTCCATGTTGCTTTTCGCAACATGGTAGCTAAAATTTGAAGGAGCCTACGTCATAGATGAAGGCTCCTTTTGGTGGAGCATAGCGGACTTGAACCGCTGACCTCTACACTGCCAGTGTAGCGTTCTCCCAGCTGAACTAATGCCCCATGTTGCTGTATTTATATTCAATTGTGCATGCCAGTCAGGCGGTGGAAGTAATTTTTTAACTGCCAGTCATGCGGCGGAAATATTTTTGCGTGTCTACCGACCCGTCCGCTCTCCCAGCTGAGCTATACCCCCATGTTGCTGTATGTTTATTCAATTGTGCATGCCAGTCAGGCGGTGGAAGTAACTTTTTAACTGCCAGTCATGCGGCGGAAATATTTTTGCGTGTCTACCGACCCATCCGCTCTCCCAGCTGAGCTATACCCCCATGTAATTCTGACTTTGAGATTTTAACAGAAAAAAAAATATTTGTCAATGGTTGTCAACGGCGGTGAATTCGATTATAATCTATCTGGGTAAAGTTTAGGTAAATTTTGCGTAAATTCTGATCAGTGAGGCAGGAGAGCTACGGCACTGCTTTACGTCCCCTAAATTGATAACTTGGAGAGGTTTATGGATTTTGCTACTGTTTTTCGGATTTTAGGCGGTTTTGGACTCTTTTTATTTGGTATGCGAATCATGTCAAACGGCATCGAGGTTATGGCGGGGAGCCGTATGCAGAGTATTCTGCAAAAAGCCACCGCCAACAGGTTTATCGGTGTCGCTGTTGGTATTGTTGCAACTATTTTAATCAACAGTTCTACGGCTGTCACCATTATGACCGTCAGCTTTGTAAATTCGGGGCTGATGAACCTTGTGCAGTCTATGAGCATTATTTTGGGTGCCAACGTGGGTACCACATTTAGCGCCCAGCTTATTGCATTTCGGGTAGATACGTTTGCTCCTCTATTTATTTTCATCGGAGCTATTTTGTATCTGTTTGTCAAAAAGAAGAAAATCAAAAACTTTGGCTACATAGTTTTAGGCTTCGGTATTTTGTTCTTCGGTATTTCCGTGCTCGGCGGTCCGCTGAGAGCTTTGGGCTCGGAGCCTGCTTTTCAGTCTATTTTGGCGGCATTCCAAAACCCAATTTTGGCTCTGCTTGCAGGGTTTGCGTTTACCGCAGTTGTGCAAAGCTCCACCACCACAACCGCAATATTAGTTGCGATGCACCTTGAGGGTGTACCCATAAGCTTTGAAGCGTCTGCGTTTATCGTCCTCGGCACGAACATCGGAACAAGCTTAACCACCATTATTGCCTCAATTCCCGCAAATCGCGAAAGTAAGCGCGCGGCTCTGTTTCATATAATGTTTGATATAATCGGCAGTACAGTTTTCGGCACCATAATTGTGCTTTTCCCCGCAATTTTGGTCTGGTTCCAAAACACTTGGGCAGAAAGTGCGCGCCAAGTTGCGATGTTCCATACCTTATATAACTTTGCGACTATGTTCCTTATTCTGCCGTTCCTCAAACCTGTCTCGCTACTCATGGAGAAAATTATACCTATCAAGGAAAGCTCCACGAAGATTACAGCTTACGAGAAAAAACTCGCCTATCTCGATTCCGTTATTGTCCAGAGTCCGCCAATTATTTTGCAAAATGCTCATCTTGAACTCAGTCGGACACATAAAATTGCCAATGAAATGCTTGAGGCGGCTATTGAGGCGTTTTTTGCCAAAGATGTCTCTGCGGCTAAGAGGGTGGCAAAGGATAAAAAAACTCTCAACTACATTTCTCGGCGAATTTCATCAAAACTGGTCAAGACCAACAACATGCTTTTATCCCAAGCAGATGCCAAAAGGCTTGGTAAGATGTTCCGTATTTTATATAACATCGAAAGAATTGGCGACCACGCGGAAAATATCACTGAATACACTGAGCTAATAAACGAAAATGAGCTAAAATTCCCCAAAATTGCAAAGGACGAACTTAAAAAGTTGAGCCAAGTCACTCTGGAACTTTCCGCCATGGCTCAGGTGGCGTTTGAGACTCAGAATGAATCTATGTTGGAACAAATTGAGATTCTTGAGGACAGCGTTGACGATTTGTGCAGAGAACTCACAGAAAATCACATTGAGAGGATTAAAGCAGAGGGCATTGAACCTCGCTGTGCAGTTATTTTCACAGATATCATTGTTGACCTGGAAAGAAGTGCCGACCACGCAGAGGACATTGCTTCCTCGATTCTGTCTCCAAGCAAGAAAGAAAAGAAAAAGCCAAAGAAGTAATAATTACAAAGTGGGAGGCTGCTTGCTAAATATTTTTTCACGAGAACGGGGGCTACGACACGCCGGCTCGTGAAAAAATATTTAGTAAGCAGCCTCCCGCCTACAATTTTTTATTACTCTCACTCTTCGTTTATAAGCGAAATTATTTCGTGAATCAAATACATTCTGTTGTCAAGTTCGGAAATCTTGTCGGCGCAAATGATCAGTTCATCGCTCAGGTGCTGGGGAATTTGGTTTTTGTACTTATACTTAGCTTGATGTTCCAAGGTTGCCCAGAAATTCATTGCTTCTGTACGTAATTGCACCTCTATGGGAAGCTTTTCTGTTTTCCCTGAATGGAATACCGAAACATTTATTATAAGGTGATAACTCCTGTAACCACTTGATTTTGGGTTTGTTACATAGTCTTTTTCACTCACTACTTCGCAGTCAGGCAATTCTTTTAGCATGTCAACCATAAATACAATATCTTTGGCATAGGGGCAGATTATTCGGATGCCTGCTATGTCTTTTATTTGCTCTTTTGCATTTTTTGCTGTGAGTTCAAAGCCCAGTTTCGCCAGCTTATCTGCTATGCTTTCGGTTTTTTTTATGCGTCCGTGAATGTGGCTGATTGGGCATAAATCTTCTTTTTCCTGTAGTGATTCGTGGATTATATCCAGTTTCGTGTGCATTGTTCGCTCAGCCCACGTGTAGGCACGTATCATTTCTTTTATAAGTTCAAATTCTGTTTGCTCAAATCGCACTTTTATAGCTCCTTATTGCATTACATCGGGAATGTCATCGTGAACATTGCTCCGCCGTCTGTGATGTTTTCTGCCTTTAGTGTTCCGCGGTGCTGGTCGGCTATGGATTTTACTATTGATAATCCGATGCCCATATTTCCGCCTTGACCTTTGTAGAAGCGCTCAAACAGATATGGCAGGTCTTGGTCACTGATGCCTTCACCATCGTCAGCTACTGCTATTTTAATGTCTTTTGCTGTTTTTTCGCAGGATATTGTAACCGTAGATTTTGCGTAGCGGATTGCATTTGAGATTAGGTTATCAAGCGCCCTTGACATGAGTTCATCTATGCAATTATATGGTATTTTCTCTTCGCTGAAATTATATTCAATATTGAGTCCCTTTTTGCTTGCAACAGCTTTCTGGCGGTCTGCACTCTCTTTAACTAGTTCTGCGAGGTCGATTTCCACTTTTTTAAACACAGTTGTTATGTTGTCTATTTTTGCGATATATAGTAGGTTTGTCACCATGTCGGCGAGTTTATCAGATTCCTGCGAGATGGTCTCCCCTGCTTTTTTGGGGTCCATGAGCCCAAATGTTATGCCTTCGGCGTAGCATTTTATTGATGTCAGCGGGGTTCGTAGTTCGTGGGATACGTTTTGGAAAAACTTTTTTTGCTCGTGGTCGTAGGCTTCGAGTTGCTTTGCCGATTTGTTGAGTGCTGCATTTAGTTCTTCAAGTTCGTATTCTCGAAATTGAAAGTCGTTTTGTTTGAAATTGCCTTTGCCTATTTCCAGTGCAAATTTACCCAGTTGTTCTATTGGTTTTGTCAGTGAGTTTGATAGGAAGTATGTTACGATTACTGCCACCACAAACATAACTATTATCAAAATGAGTTGCGTATACTGGACTCTTCCCAAGTCATACGGGCCTGTAGGTGGGTATGTTCCTCTGCCTGTATCTGCGAAAAAACGCACTGCTATGCTCAGTATAGCACCTGTCACCGCAAATGAAAAGAACAGAACAGCAGAAAATGCCCTAAGTAGCCGCTGTCTGATTTTGAGTTTCCCTTGTTGCATGTTATTCGATTGTATGTCGCTCACCCCTCTTCCTGTGCAGTCGTTTCAGGGAGGTTATTTCCCGAAACTGCTTTGCTGTCGAATATTTCTTTTACTCGTTTTATCAGCGCCATCGGGCTGAATGGTTTTGTGAGGTAATCGTCACTGCCAAGGTCAATCCCTGTTGCATAATCCAGGTCACTGTCCCTTGCGGTCAGCATTATTATAGGCACTGAGCTTTTTTTACGCAGTTCCTTGCACACCACAAAGCCGTTTGTGCCCGGCATCATCACGTCTAACACTACCATGTCAGAAGGCTTCTCGGCAAACGCCTCCATGAGTAAGTCGCCGGTTATGAAGTCTTTCACCTCATAACCCGCGCTTTCGAGAAATGTTTTAATTGCAACCCTTATATTGTCCTCATCGTCTGCTATGTATATAACTTTCTTATCGTCCATGCCCTCTCCCCTGTTTTTTATTTCTTTCATTTATGCCATTTTATCAAAAATGGCCGAAATAATCAACTGTGGGGCAAATTCATTTGCCTTTTGACTTATAGTTCTGCGTGGGTTCGGCGCAGTATGATGCAAGCGCCTGTGTAACATATTGATTTAAAGTGACTCCATCTTTAGCCGCCTCTTGGCTGAGTTTTTTGTGCAGAGAGGAGTCAAGTCTCACGTTAAATTGACCGCTATATGCTTTTTCAGGCTCTTTTCCATATCTATGGCATAAGTCTAAATAATCATCAACCGCCTCTTGGAATGCAGACAAAAGTGTGTCAACGTCAACAGCTTCAAACGTCACCAAATCGTTAATTCCATGTATTTTACCGTAAAACACACGGTCATCAGCACTAAATTCAACTGTTCCAAGATGCCCTTTGTATTCAAGATAACTCATATCTCTCCACTCTCCTTTAGTTTTTTGATAACATATCTCACAAGATATGATTTAAGGGTGTCGTCAGGATGTGGCTTGTCCAATCGTATAATACTACTATTGGCGGGGTTAAAAAAGGCCACTCGCGAACCGGAAGTTTTGCCTTTGTTGTCCGAAATGTACCCTAGACCACTCAAAAGCGTTGAAAGCTCCTTAAATGTAAAATCTTTCGGTTTCGACAGCAGTCTCACAATTTGTTTATCTCGTTTACTCATAGGAACTCCCAGCAACCACATTTTAGTTACATTTTACATCAATGACATCAGCTATGTCAAGTGCTTTTTAGCCGCTTTGCCGATTCGTAACATAAATAAAGTGGTGCTTCGCTCACCTCTCATACCACTTTATTTCGCCGCCTGCAAGTTCGATGTCAAAAGAGTCATTGTCTGTGTAGACTGTGCAACTGCGGTTTTCGTAGGAATTATTGCACACACAATATTTTCCTGTTTGCGGGTAATAGTGGACATCGACGTGTACATTTGAAGCAGACCATGTTTTGAGATTCTTTTCTTGTTTTATACTCCACAGCACAGCTCGCATAAATAGGTCGGAATTTTCAGGACTATACGGCAACCCACCAATATAAACGGCCCTACCATTAAAATACTCGTTAGCGGCAAGCTGTACCTCTTTGTCCCGGACAGCCAAAACTTGCGTACCCTCAAGTGCATAAATATTGCGGGCGCCTTCGCCAAAATCTATCTCTGCCACATTGATACCCTCAGTTATGAAGTGGGAAACTTCGTCCCAATTATATTTATCATATCCGAGTGTAAATCCGTTTTCCTGTTCAATACCAAGAGCTGAAGCCAGTTGCAAAGTGCGGCCCTGCCACTGATGTCCCGATGGCTCACCAACACCGATAAATCCGCCTCCGCGAGCGATGAAGCTCCGTACCGCAGTGATAATTCGCTCATCTCTCCAAAGTTCCCCACCTGTGTGAGCTGTATCAGCATTTCCAACATTTACAATTACATCAATGTCATCTAAAATATGAGGGTTTTCAAGTAAATCATCAAAACTGATAAAACATACATCAACGGGTGCACCGGAGAGAACTTCAATAACACCTGCAAAACTGTAATTTTGCTTTTGGTACAGAGCGTGATGCACCATATGGCAACCCCAAGCACGCATTTTGCCCCAAGCATTAAGCACTGCCGCACGGGCGAACGTGTATGGAACTGTCTCACTGCCGTTTTTTTTGACGTTGCTGTAAAGCGCCCTGAACTCGTCGCACATCTCAGCCACATAGTTCATAAAGTCGGGAAACTGCAAAGCTAGTTTAAGATATCCGCCATAACCTATGCGGTCAATGGGGCTTCGTAAAATCGCCCTGCGAGCAGTCAGCCAGTTTTCGCGAGCCTCCTGAGCAGGGTCCCCGTCAAGGTGAAACGTATCAGGAAAAAAATAGGGCAATAGGCGCCCCTCTGTATACTTCACGCCTTTAATGTCAGTTATCAGCCGGGTAGTGCTTCCGTTACCGATACTCCCAACCACAGCGTCAAGGCCAATAGATGAAAATTGCTCCATAAAGGGCTCCACGCCGATAAAGTGGTCGCCCAGAAACATCATTGCCTCCTTACCGAACTCATGGCATATATCAACCATTTCCTTTGCGAGAAGGGCAACCTCACGGCGCTGAAATGCCATAAAATCCTTAAATTCCTTGGAGGGAACTCGATACTGGTTGTTGTAGTACCCTTGGTCAATGATGAACTCAGGACGAAACCTGTACCCTGCTTCATTTTCAAACTGCTCCAAGATATATGGGCTGACCGAAGCGGAATAACCGTACCAGTCAACATATTTTTCACGTCTCAGCTCATCAAAAACTAGGGTGAACTGGTGAAAAAATGTGGTAAAGCGGACAACATCTACATAGGGGTTATCGCTCAAAAACTTTCTGAGCCGCTCCATGGAATAAGCCTTTGTCTTTGGCTGGCGCACGTCAAAAGTGATTTCCGGTTCGACGCCCTGCCAGTCGTTGACCACAGCATTATACATATTGACAGGATCCCATATCAAGTATGCAAGAAAGCTCACTGTATACTCATGAAATGGAATAGGGTGTAAAATTGTCACAGCACCGTCCCGGTCGCAATAGCTCCAACTGTCGGCATTGAGCGCATCTCCCGTCGTTCTGTCTATGACCTCCCACCATCGTTTTATGTCGTCAAAATCATTTATTTTCATGAGATCATCGCTTATACCGGAAAGTAGGGGGATCTCTAAGGCGCTCTCACTTGCAGCAGCGTAAAAGCCGGTCATAACATAGCATTGCTGCACCTCGTCCGGATTTGCCTTTGCCCATCCGTTGTCCTTACGGGTGGTATAGTAGGTGGCATATATCTTTGCGCCGCTTTCTTTGAGCTGCATAGGAAAAGTAGTGCCATCGCAGTCTCTAAGCGCATCACCGCCCCATCTTTCAAGCACCTCTAAGGTTTCATCTATTACATCAATATCCGTGGGTATTGTAACTCTACCTTTCATCATTTTTTTACACCTCGTCTTTCTGTGTTAGCAGCTTCCGATCGATACTTTATTAGTACTAATATTATATCGGTGTGCATGAAAACTACAAGGCTAAATCTTGAATCTTTTTGGAAATAATGGTGGAGTAAATTGCTCATCATTCACGCCATTGCAGCTCGGAGGCCGCAATGGCGTGAATGATGAGCAGAGACAAACCCGACAACCGAATAAACTCAAAAACCATTGAAACCACTGGACAAAATTCACAAAATATTGTATGATAAGAGAAAATCCAAATTTACAGCATTCTAATTAGCATAACTATCATTAATAATGAAAAGGGTGGGGAGGATATTATGCAATCGGTGGAGAAGTTGAGCTTTGTGGAAAAGGCGAAAAATGCAGTTAAGCTATTTCTTTTTCGAGTTTTTCGCAGTTTAATAATTGCGACTATTGTTATTTTAGTAGTGTCCGTGGTTACTGTGGTCGTTACGCACTTTATCCGAGGGCAGTTATCGACATCATATGCTATTACTGCAAACTACATCGTAGGTGCCTTAATAATTGCATTGGGTGTCTTTTCTTTAGGTTCACCATTGTCGAGGACCGGAGGTGCCCGAAGCGCAGCGGTTGATGCAAAGATATTCAATTTGGTTAATAAAAACATAAAGGATCGTGAGAGCGGTGCGAGCAAACTTCTTTTCCTGGGATTTAGCATTTCCTTGTTAACCGGCATTATCGATTTAATTATGGGGATATTTATGTAGATTTCTGCATGTGTCAATACGAGCGACAGCCTACTTATCCCCTCAAAATAGCTATACCAATTATACTAAAACGTACTCGATCTTACAACTCTGAGTTTCAGCAAATCACCAAGCCATTTATTGAAAATGCTGTTGACAAATCCCCACCACTAAACTAAAATTAGAGTATGAAGTATTTGTATTATCCCGGTTGCACTTTGATGACAAAAGCGAAAGAACTTGACCGTTATGCTCGTAAGGCACTGAATGCACTTGATATCGACTTTCTTGAAGTCGACGAGTGGCAGTGTTGTGGTGCTGTTTATCCGCAGGCTTCTGATGAGATTGCCACTCGGCTCTCGTCTGTTCGTGCGCTTGAAGAGGCACAGCGCAAGGGTTGTGATTTGCTCACGCTGTGCAGTGCTTGCCACCATGTTATGAAGCGTGTCAATCACGATATGGCCACAAATAAGGACATTCAAACCAAGGTCAACAATTATTCCGAGTTTGAAGTTCCCTATCTCGGCGAGACTAAAGTTGTGCATTTTATGGAACTTTTGCGTGATGTTGTTGGATTTGATTCCGTCAAGTCTCGCATTACAAACCCGCTCGCAGGACGCAAGTTGGGTGCTTATTATGGCTGCCTCCTACTGCGCCCCGGTAACACAATGATGTTCGACGACCCTGAAAACCCTTCTGTTATGGAAGATTTTCTCAGGACAATTGGCGCAGAACCTACTGTTTATTCTTATCGCAACGAGTGTTGCGGTGGCTACATGGCACTAGATAACGAATCCCTCACACAAAACCTCTGCCACTCCGTGCTGAAATCCGCTTCTACAAAAGGCTCGGAGGGCCTAGTCACAGCCTGCCCACTCTGTCGGTACAATCTCGATAAAAACGCAACAGACGATAGCCCAAAAATTTACTATTTCACAGAGCTTCTGGCAGAGGCACTTGGGGTTAAAGAGTAGCCGTCATTCAACGAAAAGGAAAATCCATAAATATGCAAACTAACGAATTAGACATGAGAGACGAGGTTCTGCTTATTAGCGGAACTGACTCTAAGAAATGCATGGGGTGCGGAAAGTGCTCTGCCACCTGCCCTGCTTCTTTAGATATGGATATTTTGCCTCACCGCTTTGTTCGGTATGTAAGCGATGGTTTGATTTCAGAGCTTATAGAGTCTGAGACGCTTTTTCAGTGTCTCTCTTGTTTTGCATGTGTCGAACGTTGCCCCCGCTCCGTTGAGCCCGCCGCTCTGGTTGAGGCGGTGCGACTTCTTGTCATTCGTGAACGCGACAGCAATATTTTCAACCCCGAGCATGTATCTGAGGCGATTTCTCTTGATGAGGACATTCCCCAGCAACTTTTTGTAAGTATGTTTCGGAAATTTCGCAAATAATTGCCGCAGACAGTGGGCTGTTTGTGGGGTTTTTTCGAGAACAGCGGTGTAGATCCCGATGGCTCGAAAAAAGCGGAACAAATTGCCTACCGTCTGCCGGAATAACGCAATACTATAAACAATAATTTTGAGGTGCAAAGTGCGTAGAATTGGTGTTTTTGTCTGCTGGTGTGGCAGTAATATTGCCGGAAAGGTTGACATTACTGCTGTGGTTGAAGCGGCTCGGCTTGAAGCCGGGGTCGTTTTCTCTGCCGATTATCAATACCTATGCTCTCAGGCAGGGCAGACAATAGTTCAAAACGCCATTGAAGAACACAATCTATCAGGCATTGTCGTCAGTGCCTGCTCCCCCCGTATGCACGAGCCCACTTTCCGCAAAGCCGCGGCCGCGGCAAATCTCAATCCATATTTAGTTGAAATGGCAAATATCCGTGAGCACTGTTCATGGGTACATCGCGACAAAGAAGAAGCCACCGAAAAAGCAATAGTTCTAATGCGCGCCGCCATTGCCAAGCTTATATTAAACACACCACTCTTCCCCGGCGTCAGCGGTGTCACCAAACGCGCACTCGTCATCGGCGGAGGAATTGCAGGGATTCAAACAGCGTTAGATATCGCCGATGCAGGCTTTGAAACTGATATTGTCGAAATTTCCCCCACTATCGGCGGAAAAATGGCACAGCTGGACAAAACGTTCCCAACATTAGACTGCAGCGCCTGCATTTTAACACCAAAGATGGTCGATGCCGCACAACATGATAATATCACGCTCCACACCTACAGCGAAATCGAAGAAGTTTCAGGTTTTGTTGGAAATTTCACCGTCAAAATTCGGAAAAAAGCTCGCTCAGTAAATTCGGAACTTTGCAACGGTTGCGGAGATTGCATAATAAAATGCCCCATTAAAAGAATCAAAAACGAGTTTGATTTAGGACTTTCAAATCGAACAGCAATCTACACCCCATTTGCACAAGCCGTCCCAAATGTGCCTGTAATAGACCGTGAAAACTGCACCTATTTTAAAAACGGAAAATGTGGCTTGTGCAAGAAAATCTGCGGTGTTGGCGCTGTCGATTTCGAGCAGGTTGATGAAATTATCGAAAAAGATTATGGAGTCATAATCACCGCCACAGGCTTCAGACCACTCTCACCCGAAAAGTTTGGCGAATACATGTACAGCCATTCGCCCGACGTTATATCGTCACTCGAACTCGAACGCATGATGAACGCCGCAGGCCCTACATCCGGCAATGTTATCAGGCTTTCAAACCAAGAGAAGCCCAGGTCCATTGTGTTTATACAGTGCGTAGGCTCCAGGGCAGATTCTACCGTGGGCAAATCATATTGCTCCAAAATTTGTTGCATGTATACAGCAAAACATGCCATGTTATTGCGTGAAAAATACCCTGAGACCGAGGTCTACGTTTTCTATATCGACGTCAGAACACCCGGCAAGAACTTCGACGAATTTTACCGACGTGCCACCGAGCAATACGGTGTAAAATATATAAAAGGCATGGTAGGTAAAGTACACGAAAGTGATGACGGACGGCTTCTAGTTCGAGCCAGCGATTTGCTGGAAGATAAGCAAATTGAGATTATGGCTGACTTAGTGGTGCTCGCCACTGCCGTCGAAGCCGAGCCAAGCGGTCGCGCACTCTCCACAAAGCTCACCGCAAGTATGGACTTAAATGGATTTTTCTCAGAATCTCACGCCAAGCTACGCCCTGTTGAAAGCCCCACTGCGGGAATTTTCCTCTCCGGCATGTGCCAAGGACCAAAAGATATCCCCGAAACAGTAGCACAAGCAGGCGCAGCGGCGGTTAAAGCACTGGGAATCTTAACCAAGGATAGCCTGGTCGGAAACCCCTGCGTTGCAAGCTCATCGGAGCTCATGTGCAACGGCTGCTCGTCCTGCGAGCGAGTTTGCCCCTATAAGGCTATCGACTTTGCAGATAAAGAAGTCTACGACCACGGCAAGCGTGAGGTTCGCAGAATTGCACAGGTAAATGAAGCTGTCTGCCAAGGTTGCGGAGCTTGCGCAGTAGCTTGCCCCTCAGGGTGTATGGACCTAAAAGGCTTCACCGCAGGACAAATAATGGCGGAGGTAGATGCGATATGCAGGTAAATAACACTGAGTTTAGACCTCTTATAGTTTCATTCTGTTGTAACTGGTGCAGTTACGCAGGAGCAGACCTGGCAGGCTCAAGTAGGCTGGAATACCCCGCCGAAGTTAAAATAATCCGCATCCCCTGCTCATGCCGTGTAGACCCGCTCTTTATTCTCAGAGCGTTTCAAAGAGGCGCAGACGGAGTTATAATAAACGGCTGCCACCCCGGCGATTGCCACTATTCCACAGGCAACTACTACACTCGCAGAAGAATGACGCTACTTTTCAGTATGCTTGACTATCTCGGAATTGAGCGCGAACGCACAAAGCTCGAATGGGTATCCGCCTCAGAAAGCGCTAAATTTGCCACCGTGATGAACGAATTTGTAGGAACTATTCGTGAGATGGGCGAAAACAAAAGATTGGGTGATATTCGATGCAAGGAATAATCGAACAAATGAAACAAAAAAGCCACGAACTACTGGAAAGTGGCGCAGTCACCTCTGTTTTAGCATGGAAACAGGGCGATTTAGCCTACAGTAGTTCGCCTACTCTTTTTAACAGCTCCGACGAACTCGACAGCATGCACTACGACGGATTTTGCGGCAGCAACCTAAGCAAATACCTGATAAATCAAGGAAAATCCGACGGAAAAACTCTAATATTCCTAAAACCCTGCGACACATACAGCCTAAATCAACTCCTGGGCGAACAACGTGTAAACAGAGAAAAAGTACACGCAATAGGCATAGGCTGCAAAGGCAAGCTGGATATAAACAAACTAAACGAGCAAGGCATCAAAGGCATATTAGAAATAATTGACGATGGCGAAAAGCTAAAAATCAAAACGCTGTATGGCGATAAAACCTGCGAAAGAAAGTCAATTTTATTAGAAAAGTGCCTGAACTGCAAAGGCAAAGAACATAAGATATATGATGAGCTAATAGGCGACGAGCTATCAACAGAAACCTCTGAGGGCGACAGACTCTCACAAATTATTGAGCTGGAAGATAAAACACCGGACGAGAGATTTGCATTCTGGCGCGGTGAACTATCAAAATGCATCAGATGCAACGCATGCCGCGACATCTGCCCGGCCTGCACATGCAATAAATGCGTATTCGAAAACCCACAATCGGGCATAGCAGGCAAAGTAAACACCACAGAATTTGAAGAAAACCTATACCACATAATAAGAGGCTACCACGTAGCAGGACGCTGCTCAGACTGCGGAGAATGCACCAGAGTCTGCCCACAAAGCGTACCGCTACACCTAATAAACCGCAAGTTCATAAAAGACATGAACACATTCTACGGCGAGTTCCAAGCAGGAGAAGCAGCAGAACTAAATTCACCGCTACTAAGATTTGATTTTGACGATATCGAACCAAAAGAAAGGTAATCGCCATGCTTAAACTATCTTTATCAAAAATAAATGAACTATTTGCACTTCTGAGTGAGCAAATGGAGCTATATTTACCTATCTGTGAATCAGGCCTGACCGTCTTTCGCAAGTGGACAACAGGAGCTGATGTCAGGCTTGATATACTAAGCACAGCAATGTCCCCCAAAAACTTCTTCTTCCCCACAGCAGAAGACATAGCATCTTTTAAACTAACAGGCAAAGAAATTGAAATAAAAGAATCCTATGCAAACAACAAACCTTTTACCATATTCGGCATTAGAGCATGCGATATAGTAGGTATCGAGATTTTAGATAAAATCTTTTTAAGCGAACCAATCGATACATTCTATAAATCCAGACGCGAAAATGGCATAATCATTTCAACAGCCTGCTCGGCACCCGAGGAAACCTGCTTTTGCGAAACTTTTAACATCAATGCCACCGAACCCAAAGGCGGCGACATAAACACATGCATAACAAATGATTTTCTATTTTGGAACGCGCTAACCGAAAAAGGTCAAAGACTCACCGAAAAAGTAACAGGAATTTTTGAAGCAACCAATGATAACGACGCAAACTTAATCAACGAAGAGCAAATAAAAGCAAAAGAAATTTTAGCAAAGCTACCATTTGCCGATCTAAAAATAAACGCACCAGACAAGCAGAGTCAGGGCAGTTTGCGGAGTCTTTTTTGCGAGAACAGCGGTGTAGATCCCGATGGCTCGCAAAAAAGCGGAGCAAATTGCCCTGACTCTGCGGGAACCAGCAGCAAGAGTTTGGAACTCTTCGACTCACCACAATGGGATTCACTATTCGCCACATGCCTAAGTTGCAGCACATGCACATATATCTGCCCAACATGCCACTGCTACGATATAGGAGATTTCGACACAGGCTCTGAAGTGAGACGATTTAAATGCTGGGACTCCTGCATGAACTCAGATTTTACACTAATGGCACACGGAAACCCACGCCCCGGACTAAAAGAACGTTTCCGCCAAAGATATATGCATAAACTAGTCTATTTCCCCGAAAATAATGAAGGCATTACAGCCTGCGTAGGATGTGGCCGATGTGTTAGAAAATGCCCAATATCTATGAACATAGTAAAAGTAATAAAGTCTCTTTCAGAAACAGAAAGGAACGAAAATAACAATGTGTAAACCGGACACACTTATCCCAAAAACAGGAATAATCACCAATATCTATAAAGAAACACCCGACGTAAAAACCTTCCGAGTCACCACCCCAAGTGGCGGCGTAGCCTTCCCACACATGCCCGGCCAGTGCGCCATGCTCTCCATACCGGGAGTTGGCGAAGCAATGTTCTCAATAGCATCCTCACCCACAAATCAAGAATATATGGATTTCAGCATAAAACAAGCAGGAGTCCTGACAGACTGGTTACACCTAGCAGAAACAAACCAACAGCTAACCATTAGAGGACCATACGGAAAAGCATTCCCGGTAGAAGAAGACCTAAAAGGAAAAGACCTACTATTCATAGCAGGCGGAATAGGAATAGCCCCACTACGCTCCGTAATCAATTATGTAAGAGATAGAAGATCAAACTATGGAACCGTAGACATAGTATACGGCGCAAGATCATCAGAAAACCTAGTCTACAAAAAAGAAATGGACAACGAGTGGCCAAAAACAGGTGACATAAACATACACATAACCATAGACCAAGCAGAAGAAAACTGGACAGGCAACGTAGGCTTCGTACCTAATTTTGTAAAGAGCCTAGGCTTTTCACCCGACAGAACCACAATAATCTGCGGCCCCCCCATAATGATTAAATTTACTTTAAACGCTCTAGAAGAACTAGACTTCGATTTAAAAAGAACATTCACAACATTAGAAATGCGAATGAAATGCGGCATAGGAAAATGCGGAAGATGCAACGTAGGCAAAAAATACGTCTGCATAGACGGCCCGGTCTTCAGATGCGACGAACTATCGGAACTACCCGACGAATACTAGAAGTCCACACCAAGCTAAGGCGAGTCGAGGGTGTTAAAAATATTTAGTATCCCGACCGACATCAGAAAACCCAGTATAAAAAAAGGTAAAAAACCTAAACAAAGCCAAATGCACTGGTGGCAAAGAGGCGGCTGAGCGGTACTAAATATTTTTAACACCCTCGACTCGCCGGCAAACCTCGACAAATCCCGGCTAAACAAAAGGAGAGAAAAAATGGTAAACGTATATATCCTAGGAAAAAAATACAAAGTACCCGAAAGCGCAACAATCATGACAGCAATGGAATACGCAGGGTACAAACTAGTACGCGGTTGCGGATGCCGATGCGGCTTCTGCGGAGCATGTGCCACCGTCTATAGAATTAAAGGAACAAGAGAATTAAAAGTAGCACTGGCATGTCAAACTCAAGTGGTAGAAGACATGTACATATCGCTATTACCATTTTTCCCACTGATAAAAGAACTATACGACATAGACGGAATAAAACCCGACGAACGAGTAATGATGCACCTATACCCCGAAATATACAGCTGCATAGGATGCAACGCCTGCACAAAAGGGTGCCCGCAGGAACTCTCAACAATGCAGTATATCGCCTACGCACAACGAGCCGATTACGAAAAATGCGCCGAAGCAAGCTTCGACTGCGTAATGTGCGGAATCTGCTCCTCACGCTGCCCCGCAGGAATATCGCACCCACAAACAGCCATATTAGCAAGACGCCTGTACGGCAAATACATAGCACCCGCATCCGAACACGTAGTAACAAGAGTAGAAGAAATAGAAAAAGGTAGCTTCGACGAAGAACTGAGCAACCTAATGAACAAACCGCTCGAACAAATAAAAGAACTATACAACTCTCGCGAGATTGAAGTGTAGGGGAGGGGTACACAAATGTATACAACTGAAATGCTTGCGTCAATACGCAAAGTTGAACATTCCAGGGATTCAAGAATGGCAGAGCAATTCCCAAGGCTGGAAGCAAAGGAAAAAGAAGACCTACTGAGCCGCTATCACCCCGACTTTATCCCGGAAAAGTTCGCCACCCTACAAGTAGGCCCCAATAAAGGCGAAAAAGCACCCACAGAACTTGTGACCCTGCTGGAAGGGCGCAGTCGTATTAGGGACTTATCTCTAAATCTGAGCAATATTGATTACGATGTAGATGTGCTGGTCATAGGCGGTGGCGGAGCAGGCGCCTCTGCCGCAATTGAAGCCCATGGACTTGGAGCAAACGTCAAAATCGTAACCAAGCTCCGCCTGGGCGACGCAAACTCAATGATGGCTGAAGGCGGAATACAAGCAGCGGATAAAGAAAACGACTCCCCCGCACAGCACTATCTCGACGCATTCGGCGGAGGCCACTACGCCGCACAGCCGGAGCTATTGAGAAAACTAGTAGCAGACGGCCCCGGAGCCATTTCGTGGCTAAACAATCTGGGAGTCATGTTCGACAAAGAACCAAGCGGACGCATGATCACCACACACGGCGGCGGCACCTCAAGAAAACGTATGCACGCATGCGCCGACTACACAGGCGCTGAAATTATGCGCACTCTGCGCGATGAAGTATTAAACCGAGGCATTAAAGTAGTGGACTTCACAGCTGCAATCGAGCTAATCTTAGACACCGAAGGCAAAGCCGCAGGCGCAGTACTACTCAATATGGAAACAGGTCAGCATCTCATAGCCCGTGCCAAAACCGTAATCATAGCCACAGGAGGCGCAGGAAGACTGCATTATCAAGGATTTCCCACCTCAAACCACTATGGCGCAACAGCCGACGGCCTAGTCCTAGTCTACCGTGCAGGCGTGCCTCTTTTATACCCCGACACCCTGCAATACCACCCCACAGGAGCCGCATATCCAACGCAAATTTTCGGTTGCCTGGTCACCGAAAAAGTGCGAGCCCTGGGAGCTATTTTAGCAAACTCCGAGGGCAAGCCATTTGTGCATCCGCTCGAAACACGCGATGTAGTCTCGGCGGCGATTATCCGTGAATGCACCACTCAAAACATGGGAGTTGATACAGGGAGTGGCTCGGCAGTTTGGCTTGACACACCTGTTATTGAGATGATTAAAGGCAATGGCACAATTGAAAAAAGCATACCCGCCATGTTTAGAATGTTCATCAACTATAATATCGACATGCGCTCTCATCCAATCCCGGTCTATCCCACTTTACACTATCAAAACGGTGGAATAAAGATAAATCTTGACGGCAGCACCTGCATTGAAAATCTGTATGTTGCGGGCGAGGCAGTTGGTGGAATCCACGGGCGCAATCGCCTCATGGGAAATTCACTGCTTGACATAATTGTCTTTGGGCGCAGTGCCGGACTTAATGCGGGAGCTAAGTCTAAATCTGTTGACGTTTCCGCATTGTCACTCGACCATGTTTATAAGTTTGAGAAAGAGTTGCAGGGTGCGGGAATAGTCTGTGACACGCAGTCACCTCTATTGCTCCCGCAATACGCACGGGAGGTTAGCGTGAAAAATCACGCTAACTGAGGAAGGAATGAATTTTAAATGGCTCTGCTACGTAATAAAATTGGATTTTTCTTAGGCATTGGCCTATTTATAGCCATTTTGCTAATCCCCGCGCCTGAAGGACTTGGCGTTCCTGCATGGCGTGTTGTAGCGATCACCACGATGATGGCTGTTTTTTGGATTACCGAGGCTCTGCCCATGGCAGGCACTGCGCTTATACCCATTGTCATGTTCCCTGTATTTGGAATCATGGACTCAGGGTCTGTCACTGTTTCCTACGGCTCAAATGTGATATTCCTCTTCATGGGCGGCTTTTTCCTGGCTGTCACCATGGAAAAATGGAACCTGCACCGCCGCATAGCCCTTAAAATTATCCAGTTAACAGGTACTTCCCCACCTAAAATGATTCTAGGCTTTGCGATTGCCACATTCCTGCTCTCCATGTGGGTCAGCAACACAGCCACAGCCGTCATGATGGTACCCATAGGCATCGCCGTAGTAAAGTCGCTTACAGGCACGGCAAAAGATGCGGCGCAAGTCAAAAAAGAGCTTAACTTCGGAAAGTCGCTCATGCTAATGATTGCCTACACCTGCACAATCGGCGGAGTCACAACCATAATTGCAACTCCGGCTAACGCCATCGCTGTAGGCATTCTCTATTCATCTTTTGGTCTAACTGTAACATTCTTCCAATGGATGATGGTCGGCCTACCACTCGGCATTGTCATGCTCGTTTTGGTTTATCTCCTGCTCACAAGGGTTCTTTTTCGCACAGGCGACCTTGAACTAATGGGCGGTAAAGCTATTATCGAAGAGGAATACGAAAAACTCGGTCCCATGACAAAGCAGGAAAAGCGAGTTCTCATAATCGGCGGACTTATGGTCGTCTCTTGGATTAGCCGCGGTTTTATAAACCTTGACGCATTAGATATGATCACAGATACCCAGATAGCCATCGGCGGCACCCTGCTTCTCTTCACTGTCCCCGCCAAGAAGGGCGAGCGCATATTAGACTGGAACACCGCTTGGAAGATTCCATGGGGCATAGTCTTGTTGTTCGGTGGTGGCATCGCCATTGCCACCGCATTTGAAAGAACCGGATTAGCTCAATGGATTAGTGAAAATGTAGCCAACATAGAAGGCTTGACGCTCTTCACCACCGTGCTCATAGCCACCGCCGTTGTTTGCAGTCTCACCGAAATTGCCTCAAACACAGCTATCGCCACTCTATTCATTCCAATCATGGGTGCCTCAGCTATAGCCCTAGGAATTCACCCATTTGCCACCGTCATAGCAGTTTGCCTAGCATCATCGATGTGTTTCATGATGCCCGTAGCCACACCACCCAACGCCATCGCATTTGCCAGCGGACACATGAACATCAAAGATATGATCACCGCAGGGGTAATTCTAAACTTTTGCACAATTGCACTGGTGGTAGTAACAATCCTATTCTGGCTCCCACTAGTATGGGGCGTAGACCTAGGCATTACACCACAGTCAGTGCTTGATTTTATCGTAGGAGCGACTGGTTAACTCACCTCACATTATTCACAACAAATATCTCATCCTCATCCATAGTAAACCGAAACCCCGCATGTAACATCTCATCGAGCGAAAGCCTGAGCCAATGACCAAAAGTCCCGGGCTCCATTCCCGTAGGGTCCATTGCCGCTGCCCTGCCACCGGGAACTCTCTCAGCTTCGGGAATCAGTATATGCCGAGTTGTCCACACATCTATTGCCACTGGATCTGTAGATGCCGCTATTTGGTTTATCTCTACCGCCCTATCAAATGGTGCCGCAGGACCCCTGTCGGGAGCCACCCAAATCATGTCCATAATGTTCAGCACAGGCATTCGAGTCTCAACCATTTGCGTACCCATACCTCCTGTGCCTACGCTGTGATGCGCTCTGGCATTAGTCAGCCTGTCTGAAACCGTGCCCATATAACCTTTAACCGCCCCTGTTTGACTAAAAATCATGTGCGACTTCAGCACAGGCATGTTTATAACTCGGAGCCTGTCGGTACTGTACATACCTGTGTCTGCATAAAATATGCCGTATCTAAAGCTCACATGTGTGCCAAACTCCGTCGTAAACTTAGGATAAGTCACTTCGAGACCCGTAGGGTGAACATAATCCCCCACCAAAAAACCGTCGCGCATGTCACCCACATTGAATTCCTCAACTTGCACGGTAGTGAACTCATCCCAAAGCACACCTGTGACATGATAGCCCTGCTCTCTAAATTCGTTTATGACAATCTGCGTTGAGCGGCTAGTGTCTCTGGCATTTGACTGCGCCCAATTCAAATTACCCCCGGTTCCGCCCGACCCAAATTGCGCTTGCCCATTATCCGCTACAATCACCTCGCCTGCAAAGCCATCAGGGTGGTTTATTACCGCCCTTATCACAGAGCCAATCAAATCAGTATTCGTACCGCCGCGCTCCGCCCACTGTACATTTATCTGAAGTAAAACAACATCCCCCGCACCTATCAAGCCATCAGTAGTGTCGGACGTCCGATAAAAATTTATACCATATCGCTCCATAGAAGCAATCAAGCGAATCACACCATCATCTGTACCATCCGAGCTTTCCACAAACACCGCCGACACATAACCCGACGGTAAATTACCCGTAGCAATCACCGGATGCTGAGTTCCGGAGGGTATATGATGCGCAAGCTCATCCTGCTGAAGCACCTCGTCGCGCTCAGGAATCTCCTCCTGCTCAGCCGGCTCGACCTCATCAGGCAACTCCGCTTCATCAGAGTCAGCGACAATGGAGTCAGAATCCGATGCATCGACCACCTCTTCATACGGTTCATCCGCACATGCCGCAATTGTCGCTATCAACAGCACTACCAGTATTAATAATAACTTTTTCATTAAAATCCTCCTTGTGTTAAGGTGATGCGAGGGTGTTAAAAATATTTTGTATCCCGACCGACATGAGAAAAACCAGTATTAAAAAAGGCAACAAACCTAAACAAAACCATATGCACTGGTGGCAAAGAGGCGGCTGAGCGGTACAAAATATTTTTAACACCCTCGCATCACCTTAACACATCCACAGTCTCAATGATTATCCCAACAACCATCGCAAACAAAATAATATACGCCAAATAAATCGCAAAATTCTTACCACCCAAAATCATCTTAACCGCCGCAAGATTTGTTATCTTAGTAGCAGGACCGGCAATCATAAAAGCAAGAGCATCGCCCGCACCCATTCCCGCATGCATCCAAGCCCGAAGCAAAGGCATAATACCACCCCCACAAGCATAGAGAGGAATTGAAATAGAAGTTGCAAACAAAACCCCCAAAGCCCTTCTAGTACCAAAAAGATTAGAAATCAAGTCAGGCGGAACATAGCGGTTTACCAAAGCCGTCACTGTAACACCTATGAGTAAATATGGGGCAGTGATTTGAAATGCTCGAAGCATATCGCGAAAAATGTTTCTCTTAGCCTTATCTTTTGGCGTAAAACGCTCAAAGCGAAATATCTCTCTATTCTTCATAAATCTGCTGACTAAAATCCCTGCAAGCAAACCACAAAGAATCGCCAAAACTAGCCGAGCCACAGCAATTTCAGCGCCCAACACAAACCCAAGCACAAATAAATTGGGGTTAAGGAGAACCGAGCTGATCATAAAAGCAACCAAGACATTCTGCGGCACACCCTTTAGCCGAAAAGCAGCAATAACAGGCATAGTACCATACATACAAAGCGGCGAAACAACACCAAGAACCGAAGCCCCAAAGAGAGCAGGAATCCTAACCCGACCCTCACCAAGAACTTTTACTTTAGATGCAATTTTATCAGAAAGATAAACCGAAACAATAGAACCTAAAACCAGTCCGGACACCCAATAAGGAGAAATCTCCAAAATCAAAGTAATAATACTGGAAAAAACAATCCGAAACTCATTCAAAAACACGGCAAACCCTAAAACCGAGAAGCCTTAATAGCCACAACTTCCATAGACCCATTATAATGAGCAGAAATCTGATAATCAACAGGCACAAGCCCCACCTGGTCCAAGAGCATATACAAAGACTCCCGAGAGAAGTAATTGAGGTGAAACTGCTGTTTTCTCATGGGGTCGTCATGACCCACAACAAGCGAGTAAGCACTTTCAAAAGTAGGGGTAGAAATCCAAACAGCTCCATCGTCAGTAAGCAAACTCTCTGCCTTTTTGAGAGCGGCAAGAGGGTCGCTGACATGCTCAATAACGTCGCCCATGATTACGACATCCCACTTTTGGTCTGTCTCAAATTCAATAAAATCCGCAGTCTCGGCATCCAGCCCATATTTATTCACAGCATCCTCCACATGGCGCTCAATTACATCTATACCAAAAGGTATATAACCAATTTCGCGTGCGGCTAACATGCACTCACTTGCGCCCAAACCCACTTCAAACAGCGTCATGCCTATTGCATAACCTGTGCTTCTGAGATTTGCTAAAATCGTTGAGTAATAACTAAAATAATGAGGATTAGCCTGCCGAGGAGCCGTATTGTGGATAAAAAGTTTTTCAGGAAACTCAGCAGCATACATGTGGTGACAAGCCTCACAGTAATTCCACATGCGTACAGGATTGAAATTGCTGTTGAGATGCCCGGTGTCGGCAAGAGAATAAGTCCAACGAGGTACACCCTCTTGTCCGCAGAGAGTACAGACCTTATTCTCCTTCTCCTCACGTCTCCCCGGAAATACATAATTGAAGTTCGGATGGTCTTGCCCGAATATCTTTGAAGTCAAGTTGGGCATAGCCTCAAATGCTTTGTAATACAGGTCATATGCCTCTTCCGGTTCACCAATCATGTTCGATATTCTTGCAATGAAATAATGACAGAGCGGTGATACATCGGGATTGGCTTCAAGTTCGAGAAAACGCCCCAGAGCTTGCTCCAGTTTGTTTTCATTCATCCATATTACGCCCTCGTTGAACATTTGTGTTAAGTTACTCATGTGTACCCTTCATCCTTTCTTGTGCAATAGCCACGATTCTCTGCGCCAAAGATATTGCACCCGCATTTTTTGCGGATTTTGCTATAAATAATAAGTCTTGCAAGTTTTCAAAGTCATAGACATTTTTTAGCGTCATAATAACCTCATCTTCTGTTTTGCCGCTATGTGATAGTGTTATAAGCAGAGGATTTAGTATGTCCGTGCGGGATTTGTCGAGTTTCAAAGTTTTAAGCGCATAACCTTCGACATTTTTTGCATCTTTTAAACCTTGCGCGGCAAGTATCAGTTGACCATATAGCATGGTCATATCTGCCGGAACATGTGCCGCATCTCCAATTTCTCCTCTATTTTCCAGCCTTTTCTCACAATCTTTAAGCAGTTCCCACGCCTCTTTGTACCTGCCGCCGTAATTATAGACCGAAGCAAGAAAATATTCAAAATCAATATTGCAAGGATACTCCGATAAAGCCTTCCGCGCCAACCTTTCACACTCATCTCGCTTGCTCTCATCATTGACATACTTATTCAAAAAGAAAATGTAAGCTTTTATGCGAAGCCTGAAAAACACTGAATCCTTCTCGGTTTCTATACCCTCTTTGAAATATTTTTCAGCCTCAGCTTGACTCTTCTCATCATCTTTATGCTTTAAAGAATCAGCAAGATAAAGCTTAAGTTCAATATTATTCGGGTCGCCCTTTAAAGCCTTGCGAAGGAGCTCAATGTTTCGCTCATGCTTATTTGTCTCAGCAATTGCAGACTCTGCATACCCCGTATGCACAACTTCAAAGTCATCTGACCTCATAATATGTTCGTCTTCAACAATAAGTTGCTCATGAATAATACCCACGTAACGCATAGAAGGTGCATTTTTAACCACACGCACAATATCATAAACACTCTGCGGCTGATTATTGTCGTCCAAATTCACACAATCACAGGTTATAGCCAACACCTTTTCCCGAAGCTGAGGCGATGACTCTATTTTTTTAAGCAACACAGTCAAGTTTCGAACAGACTCAGAGCTCATATACTCATCTGCATCAAGAAAAGCAATCCAATCCCCCGAAGCCTGTTCAATAGCAAAGTTCTTAGCAGCAGCAAAATCGCCGACCCACTCAAAATGAAAAATCTTAGCACCCAGCCCCTGAGCAATCTCAACCGTCCTATCAGTAGATCCCGTATCAACAACAATCTGCTCAAACACAATATCACGCCCCCAAGCAAGAGCACGCTTTATGTTTTTCTCTTCGTTCTTAACAATCATACACTGCGAAATAGTCATAAGGTTCTCCATAAAAACAAATTCAGCAACGGTAACGCAATGGGAAGGGTGTTATCGTCCCCTACAATTTTATTGCCACACCCGCGTCCATTGCGGCTTTTTCGATGAATTCTTTTTCAGCAGGGTTAGACAAGTCGTATAAATCCGACAAAAGCGGCATCATCTCAGCAGTAGTTATACCTTGGCTTGCCATGGATTTAATGCAAGCAGTCAGTACATCTTGTTTTGACTTATCCATTGTGAGAATTATCGTAGAGTACATGAAAACACTCTCGTTGTCAGGTATTGCACTAGCCAGCATGAGCAGACGAGCATAGAGCCGAAGCGGACTGGCAAGCAGGAAAATCGACTCATCACGCGGCGAAGGATTTTTGAGCCGTTGCTCGCATTGCCTGAGTATGTCCCAAGCCTCCGCATAACTTCCCATATTGCTCTTCAAGTGACCATAGTAGTAGACAAAGTCCAAAGTGTCCGGGAACTCCTTCATGGCACGGTTGCACATTTCCTCAGCCTGAGAAAAAGACTCTTTGTCGTCCATGTACTTTCTAATAAAGTATAAATACGCCTTCACACGGAGCTTGTTGTAAGCCTTGCCACTCTCAATAACCTCCGCAAACAGCTCGGAAACCTCGTTTTGGCTCTCCTCATCGGTGCGGCTTGTGAGCGCATCGGCAAGATAACCCTTTATATTCATATCATTTGGCTTTGTCAAAAGCTCTTCCCTGAGCAGTTTTACATTGCGCTCAGACTTTTGCTTCTCAGTAAACACAGATTGCGAATACCCCGTGTGGTAGGCAACAGTATCTTCAAGACTAACAAGCGCCTTTTCGCTGACATTTAACATCTCATGAATCCTACCCTCGTAGCGGATATTAGGCAGGTTACGGAAAGCACCGACCTTCATGAGCTGTGAATTTGTTTTGCCGTTGTCGTCAAGGTTTATGAGAGTAAAACAAACAGCTAGGCAGTCGGGGTACGCACCCGATGAGTCTATCTGAGAAATCCGAAGAGCCAAACGCTCTGCGTCCGGTTTAAGGAAATATTCATCAGCATCAAAAAACACTATCCAGCTACCGCTAGCCTGCTCAATTGCATAGTTCTTAGCGGCGGCAAAATCATCTATCCACTCAAAGTGGAAAACCTTTGCCCCCATGCTCTCCGCAATCTCAACAGTGCGGTCAGTCGAACCCGTATCAACCACTATCTGCTCAAAAGTAAGCTCCTTAGCCCAAGCAAGTGCGGTTTCGATATTCTTCTCCTCGTTTTTTGTAATCATACAAAGAGACAGAGTTGGAGTCGCTCCCTTTTTAGGCACAGAGGACTTAAGAGGACGGTTAGCAATATTCGGATGCCGCTTTTTATTTTTCTTTTTGCTCATGATATTATTCCTTACAGTTGATTGGCGAAACGATAGCCATCTTAATATTACACATATGTGAGCAGATGATGGGCGGTTTGTTCCGCTTTTTGCGGGAACAGCGGTGTAGATCCCGATGGCCCGCAAAAAGCGGAACAAATTGCCCATCATCTGCGGGGCGGGACGATTGCCATCGTCCCCTACGGCCCAACTGTCAAGCTTCGATACACATTTTCCAGGTCAGGGTCTCCGGGAATATATAACATCGCCTCTTTGCACAATTCCAGGCATTTTCCCATGTCGCCCGCTTGCATAGACTTATTCATGAAGTGAACATATGCCTTTCTGAGCATGTCGGGCCAGACCTTATCCCTGTTTTTCATTATCTCGGAAAACAGCTCGTCCGCCTCTTCACGCTCCTTTTCGTCCTCGCTCTTTTTGAGAGAATCGGCAAGATACGCCTTTATATTGTAGTCGTCGGGATAAAGCTCCAAATCCTCTCTGAGCAGTCGTATGTTTCTTTGGATTTTACCTGTGGTGACGAACGCCTCATCAGTGTAGCCGGTATGCATTATTTCGATCTCATCAACCACAACTATATTCTCAGGACGCACGTTGAGTTGCTCGTGTATGCGCCCTCTGTAGCGCACAGAGGGAATATTGCGAAACACACGCTCTTGGTCAAGCTTTGAAGCAAAATTACCATTTTTATCGAGTTGAATCCACGCCGTATTGAGCACATGATAGCTCGCCCTCATCTGCGGGTCGGACTCTATGCGCTTTAGGAAAATCATCAGTTTTTGGGCATCCTCGTCTGAAAAATACTCGTCTGCATCTAAAAAAGCAATCCAGTTGCCGCTCGCCTGCTCGATAGCGAAATTCTTAGCGGCACCAAAGTCGTTTATCCACTCAAAATGAACGACCTTAGCACCTAACTTCTGAGCCAGTTCAACAGTGCGGTCGGTTGAGCCCGTGTCTACCACAATCTGCTCATAGGCGATTTTTTTCGCCCAACCCAAAGCCTTCTCTATGTTTTTTTCCTCGTTTTTAACAATCATAACCTGAGAAAGTCTTATGAGAGCCTGCGGTGGACCGCTATTCCTTTTTTTCTTTTTATTTTTACTCATGGAAGTATTTTAACATAAAATGTGGCACTAAAGCAACAATAAAAAGAAGTGATAAACAGCCCCTCTCCTGTGCGAATCTACAGAGACCTTTTTACGGCTTGGTGGTCTTATCCTGTGAAAGTTTTGATTTTTTATTGTTTTGTATGATGAAAAGTTTTCCTTGCTCTATAAATAACTCCTTCTGATCCGGTTCAAGAGAGCGAAATATACGTATCAACTCACCTTCGTGCGGACTCTCCTCGCAACCCACATTATGCCCCAAAAGGTAGTCTGTCGAAACATCAAAATATGTCGCAAGAGCTTGTAGCATTTCAAAATCCGGCTCTCTGATGTTTTGAATATAATTACCTAGAGTCGATGCTCCTATGTTTAGGTTGTCAGCTAATTTTTTTTGGGTAATATCCCTTTCGTCCATGAGATTTCGCAACACTTCCCCTAAACTCATGACTGTGCCCATTCCTTTCCTAGCTTTGTCTGTAAAGAATTCTACAGGCAAATAATAAAAAAATGAAATAAAACACATAAAGTGTCATTAAAGCACATTAAGTGTGTGCCATAACACATAGATTGTGCCATAATTGAGTGTATACGTTTCTCCAAATTTAGCCGTCGACAGCATAACCTTTCGATGAGATCTTGCAAACATGAATTTGTTGTTAATAAGTAGGAGCTAGTGGCAATTGGTAATTTCTGCCGATCCGAGAAGTAGTAAAATTGTTGTTATTGCATCGTCAACCGGTGGAGTGCAGGCACTGGAACGTATTTTTTCTGATTTCCCCGCAGAAATTCCTCCCATAGTAGTTGTACAACATTTGCCGGATGGTATCGCGAGGTCATTTGCATACAGATTGAATAATTCGCTAAAGTGTACAGTCAGCGAAGCTAAATCCGGAGATATCGTTCGAGCAGGTCATATACTAATAGCTCCCGGAGGACTCCATATATTTCTTAAAGAAAACCGAGGGCAGCTTGTTGTAGAATGCTTTCACGGGAAAAGACTACATGGTGTCATGCCGTCAGCAGATGTGCTTTTTGAGTCAGCTTCACAAGTCCTCAAGCGAAACGCCGTTGGTGTAATATTGACCGGAATGGGCGCTGATGGTGCCGGTGGGCTTTTGAAGATGCGTAAGAGCGGTTCCAGAACAATAGGGCAGGATAAAGAGACAAGTATAGTATACGGAATGCCAAAAGTTGCAAAAAGCATTGGTGCGGTTGAGTTTGAACTACCATTAAACAGAATATCAAGCAAAATCATGCAATTGAGTTGTAGTTAGCATTTGTCATCATTCTTATATGATATGGCAGTCCACTAAAAACAATTCTGCAAAATAACAATCAACATCTTGGAGGATAACATGAAGCATCTAAAAATTTCTATCAAGGTACTTGTGAGTTTCGTAATCATGATCGCTATGACTGTGGCAGTGAGTGTTGTCGGCATACTCGGAATGCTTGAAGCAAACCGCGGCGCCGAAACATTATACATGGATGAGATGACTCCCATGCCATGGATTGCATACACAATTAAATACTCACTGCAATTAAAAGATGAATCTTCACAATACATTCTTGCTGCCATCGCAGAAGATACTGTTCGCATTGATGCGATAAGACTGGATGTGCTCGCGGCAATATCGAGCCTCAGAGAAAATATGAATTTCTTTGAGAGGACGATTGTGAGCGATACAACGATGGCGCTTTGGCGCGAGTCAAGGGGCATATTGGAAAACCAATTTATACCCCACCTCGACACAATGTATAATCTCGCTATGTCCGGCGATGTGGACAGCATGTTGATTGAAGCCGGTGCCGCCGACGGCGCAATGGATACCGCAGTGGATAATTTTTCCACAATACTAAACTCACGCGTAGACCGAGCACGCGAAGTGTATGAGGGCAGTGACGCTACGTTTCAAAACAGCTTAATTATAATTATAGCTGTTTTAGTTCTGTCCGTTATAGTAAGTATTGTATTTATTTTCGCTATCAGAAAAGTTGTGGCTATTCCAATGATAACACTGGCTGAATGGTTAGAGCTTACATCAAAGGGAATTGTTGAATGGACTGCCGAAGATTTAAAAGTGCTTAAAGAGTATGAAGATAGGCGAGATGAAATCGGATCAATGTTCAGGTCATATGACCATCTTACACAGTACATCACAGAAACCGGCGAAGAGCTTCGCAACATAGCAGAGGGCAATCTCGATATCGAAATTCACCCTCACTCCGAACAAGACATCCTTCAAGTGAGCCTGAAGAGAATGCTTACAGACCTCAATGATTTGATAGGCAGTATAAAAGGAGCTTCCGATGAAGCCGCTTCCGGAGCAGGTCAGGTAGCCTTGGCGGCCACTGCACTCGCAGACGACACAGTTAAAAATGACAGCACTATAAAGAGCCTGTCGGCAGCTATTTCAAACATAGCAGAGCATGTAAAGGAAGATAATGAGCGCACCGAACATGCAGCAACCCTTTCAAACACTATAATGAAAAACGCAGAAGAAAGTGCCACGCAAATGGGCGCAATGACAGATGCCGTAAAGGAAATTGAAAATTCATCACACAGCATCAGCAAAGTTATCAAAGTCATTGACGATATTGCGTTTCAAACTAACATTCTCGCACTAAATGCGGCCGTTGAAGCGGCAAGAGCAGGCGTTCACGGCAAGGGGTTTGCTGTAGTTGCAGAAGAAGTGCGCAACTTGGCAGCGAAAAGTTCCGATGCCGCTAAAGACACAAACCAACTTATTTCAGACTCCATATCAAAAGCTGAGCTCGGTGCTCAAATAGCAGATGAAACGGCGAAGAGCCTCGGAAAAATCGTTGACAGCATCGCAGATAATAACAAAATCATACAAGAGATTAGTCAATCTGTGAGTGAACAAAATGAAGTAATCGAAAAAGTAAACTCAGATATTTCGTCAGTATCCGAAATCATACAAAACACGAGTGCAACTGCCGAGGAAAGCGCCGCAGCTTCAGAAGAACTCAGTGCGCAGGCAGAAGTGCTGCGTGATTTGTCTATGCGCTTTGTATTAAAAGACAACAAACTCGGAGCCGGTGACCCCGTATTGCAGCTACATGAAGGTAGTGCGATGGATGCTGTGCGGCTCAATAACTGATACAGCTTCGCCAATTATATAGAATACAACTGCAAGTGAGTGAGGATAATCAAGTTGGAAGTTACTACAACCGTAGATGAAATGCTCAAGAGTATGCCGCTGATGGCTTTCCGCTATATTCATGATACACAAGATATTGAGCTTGATTATGTCAGCGAAGGATGCCTTGAACTGACAGGATACGGTGCTGATGAGTTTGTGTGCGGAGAACGACTTAAATTTTCTGATATCATTCACTCCAATGATGATATACCCCTTCAAACTCTCCGCACACAAACAATTGGCATCGGCTTGCCTTTGGAGGCCATCTATAGAATCATAACAAAAAGCGGGCAGGAAAAATGGGTGCTTGAGCACAGTAAACTGTTGGAAACAGATGATGCAGGAATGCCTTACATTATCGGAGGGTTTTGCACAGATTTATCTACTAGCTTCCAATCAAGGGTTGACCGCACGTCAAATCGCTCAAAAACAGACTTTCTTTCTAAAGTTGGTCATGAAATCCGGACACCTATGAACACGATTCAAGGTATGGCAGAACTCATTTTGCGAGAAGATATGCTTATAAACATACACGATTACACTCATGCAATCATAGACGCCGGCAAAGATCTCATGGCGGTTCTTGAAGATTTCTTTGACTTCACAAAAATTAAAAATGGCAACTTGGAAGTCTCAAACGAAGATTACACCCTGTCGTCAATCATAGATGCCGTTACGGCAAACATATTAAAAGAACTCACAGATCTCCCTTTGAAATTTGAGTTGGATATAGATGAAAAACTCCCGGACGCCCTCAACGGTGATTCAAAAAAGCTCAGACATGTGATACAAAATATTTTATCAAATGCAGTTAGGTTTACTCAGGAAGGGTACATCACTCTCACCATGAGCGGTGAAATCTCAGATGATATCCTTAATTTACGTATATCAGTAAGTGACACCGGCAGAGGCATTAAAGAGGAAAACATTAATGCAGTTTTTGACGAATTTACACAGTTTGAAACAAAGTCAAACAGGGAAATAGGTGGCACGGGGCTTGGGCTTGCGATTGCCAAAAGTTTAATTGAGCTGATAGGCGGTGAAATAAGCGCAAGTTCTCAATATGGTGTAGGAAGCGTTTTCACAGTAATTGTGCCGCAGCAAATCCGTAGCTCCGAGCCTATTGGCGCAGCATTTGACTCTAAGCCGATGAGCTCGGATGTTTTACTTTCTAAAGATGATTTCTGCGAAAATTCCGAATCAATTTTTACCGCTCCTAATGCAAAAATCTTAGTGGTAGACGATTTTCCGACCAACTTGATGGTAACACACGGACTTTTACAGCCATATAATTCTGCAATTGATATATGCAGTAATGGCGCTGACGCCATAGAGTCGGTTAAAACAACCGAGTATGACCTCATATTTATGGACTATCTTATGCCTAAAATGAGCGGCATTGAGGCGGTACAAGTGATAAGGGGAAGTGTTTCTTCCAAAAGCAAAACAGATGTAAAAAACGTGCCTATAATCGCTCTCACTGCAAGCGTTGATGCAGGTACTGCGGATAGATTTCTTGATACCGGATTTACCGACATTCTCGCAAAACCCATTGACTCACACAAACTGGGCGCAATGGTTAGAAAATACATACCACAAGAAAAGCAAATCGCTGTATCAAAGCAAACTGCAGGGAATAATTCCGATATTAAACAGCTATTGAAAGTCGGCAAAATCAATATACGAGGCGTTGATGTTGAAAAAGGCATACACATGGTCGGTGGCAATTTTAATTACTATTTGAGAGTATTGAAATCATTTTACGATGAAGGTATCGTCGCTGCCGATAAAATAAATGAATGCGTCGGTAATGGCGATTTAGTACAATATGAGATGCTTGTTCATATGCTAAAAAGTGCCGCAGGTACTATCGGTGCTGATTCTTTAATGAATTATGCTCGCGAACTTGAAGGTGCCGCAAAAGAAAAAAATCTCAATTTAATACAATCAAAGAGTGGTGATTTTTGTAAAAAGCTAACAGCACTTTTACACGAAATTAAACCTTTTACTTCCACAGAACTTGGCAGTAATTCCGCAGCTTCCCCACTACCCGACGATAGTAAAATGAAAGCCGGCAGACAAAGCAATAAGCAAAAGATTGTAATAATTGATGACACCGTTTCGGTGCTCAAACTTATGCAGGATGCTTTAAAGGACGATTATGATGTCTTAACCAATAAAGATGCAAGAAAAGCTCTTGAAATAATAAACAAAGCCACACCGGATTTGATCATTTTAGATTTAATAATGCCGGATATTTCAGGGTTTGATGTGCTTAAGCAACTAAAGTCTTCTGAAGTAACAGGTTCAATACCTGTAGTCATTGCCTCAGGCAGAGATAATGATGATGAAATAGCAAAATGTTATGACCTGGGTGCTGTTGATGTTATCAGGAAACCATTTGTGCTTAGTGTATTTAAGCGTAGAATTGATTTTAATATGCAGTTTGTTTCAATGAAAAATAAATTAAGTTTGGAACAATCCTCAGATTTTCTATAGAGGTGGTCCTAGGCATTGAAAAAAGCTATTTTTGTAGTCGATGACAATGAGATTAATTTGGCAATAGTTAAAGCGGCATTGGGTGAAGAGTTTAATGTAGTGACCATGAATTCCGGCAAGAAGTTGTTTGAATTTCTGCAAAGAGTTACTCCCCATCTTATTTTGCTTGATATTGACATGCCTGTAATGGACGGCTTTATTATTCTCAAAAAACTGAAAGCAACACGTAACTACACACATATACCTGTCATATTCCTTACCGGAACTCAGGACGCAGTAATTGAAACCAAAGCGTTTAATAACGGTATTGCCGATTTTGTCCGCAAACCCTTTTCTACACCGGCGCTAATAAGTCGATTAAAACAACACATCAATACCAGTCAAATCATAAAAGAACGGACAATAAAGTTCAATCGCTCAAACGAAGCACTACTATATGTATTGGCTGATATTGTAGAAAGCCGAGATTCTTTCACAGGGGGACATCTTGAGCGCACAGCACAGTACATAACTATACTGGCTCACGAGATGAACAAAAATGGAATCTACTCGTCAGACCTCACAAAATGGGATGTCTCTAAACTCGCTATCAGTGCGCTACTGCATGATATAGGCAAAATAGCGATTCCGGACAGCATTTTAAACAAACCCGGTAAACTCACTGCGGAGGAACGCGAAATCGTTAAAACACATGCGATAAAAGGTGAGGCTCTGATAGATAAGATTCTCAGTAAATTTGGTGATGAGGATATGCTCCTATATAATGCGAAAATGTTCGCAGCCTATCACCACGAGCATTGGGACGGCAACGGCTACCCTTATGGACTTAAACACGAAGAAATTCCCATACAAGGGCGCATAATGGCAATCGTAGACGTCTACGATGCTCTCACAACAAAAAGACCGTATAAGCATATGTTTGAACATGAAGAGGCTCTTAAAATTATCCTTGAGGGCAGCGGCACGCAATTCGACCCTCTGATTGTTGACACGTTTTGCGGCATAAGCCATGAAGTTAAAGCAATTAACGAAAATTACAGAAACTCAACCTGCTGACAAAGTTTTAGATTGGAGCCAAGTAGAAAGGAACAGATACGTTATGAACCACATAAATCCAAATAATTCGGATCCATCTTACACCTTATACGATCTATTAGTGCTTGCATTTAACTCAGCACCCATGGCGATTACAATATATAAAACCGATTTTAAGCCAATGTACTGCAACGATGAAGCCGTGAGAATGTTTGGATATAAAGATAGATTTGAGTACTTAAAAAATTATCAAAACACTTTTCCTGAGTTCCAACCCGACGGAAGAAAAACAGGTGATATCTGGAATGAGAAGATAAATGAGGCATTTAAACATGGGGCTTCAAAGCATGATTTTGTATTACGGCACAAAGATGCAACGGAGTTTCATGCGAGATGCGAATATCTTTCTGCAAAATATGACAGCAATACTGAGGTAATCATCGAGTATTCTACTGACATTACGGCAACTATGGAGGCAAAAGAAAAAGAAAAGCTGGCACACATGCAAAGTGAAATATTCTTTGAGAAATCACCATTTGTAATGAATATATGGGATGAAGACCTTGTCATGCTTAAAACAAGCCAAAAAGCTGTAGAGTTGTTTGAATTAGATAGTCAGGAGACCTACATAGAGCGCTTTAATGAACTTTCCCCTGAAACACAGCCCTGCGGAACACCATCCGACGTAAAAGCTGCTTATTTTGTGCGGCAGGCATTTTTCACAGACAAACCCGTTGTATTTGAATGGATGCACAAAAAGCTGAACGGTGAATTGATACCTTCAGAAATCACACTGGTACGTTATAACCTAAACGAGACATTCTATGTAGCCGCCTACACAGTGGATTTACGGCAAGTAAAAGAGGCGACAAAAAAAGAACAGGTAGCAATTAGGGAAAATGTGACAAAGAGTAGATTTTTAGCACAAGTGAGCCATGAGATGCGTACCCCCCTTAACTCTGTTTTGGGTGTGTGCGAAATTCAGTTAAAATCAATAGGTCTGACAGACCGCTCAAGAGATGCTTTCAATCGCATCTATAACTCCGCACATATGCTTATAACCCTAATAAATAACCTCCTTGACATTTCAAAGGTCGCTGAGGGAAAAATGGAGCTTGTCAGTCGCAAATACAGCATACCCAGCCTTATAGTCGATATTATCCAAATAAATGTAGTGACCGTCGGCTCAAAGCCAATACGGTTTTCGGCTGAAATTGACCCAAAGTTACCTTCTGAAATCATTGGAGATGAACTACGCACCAAGCAGGTAGTTAACAACGTGTTATCCAATGCCATAAAGTATACCGAAAACGGCGAAGTCAAGTTTTCTGTCGAGTGTGTTGAGTCACATATTGGCAAAGCGTTACTTCGCTTTCGTGTGAGCGATACCGGCCGTGGCATGACACAGGAACAGATATCTAGGCTATTTGATGAGTATATCAGATTTGACGAGGAGAAACATGTTTTCACCGAAGGCAGCGGGCTCGGCATGGCAATCACTCATAGATTGGTAAAAATGATGGGTGGGGAAATTTCTGTAAAAAGTTCTGTTGATAAAGGAACGGTTGTAGAACTTCTTTTACCGCAAGAAGTGACAGGTAGTGAAGTTATTGGCAAAGAGCAAGCTGAAAGGTTGGGAAGTACTGAGGATATAGGTTCATTGCTGAGGGATGAAGACGAGTTTTCATATGAACCTATGCCATACGGAAAAGTCCTTGTCGTCGATGATATGGAGGGGAATCTGTTTGTCGCAAAGGGGCTGATTTCTATATATGAAATTGAAGTTGAAACAGCTTCAAGTGGGTTTGACGCTCTCAAACTGATACAAAGCGGCAACGAGTATGACATCATTTTCATGGATCATATGATGCCTGAAATGGATGGTGTTGAGACTCTAAAGAAAATGAAAGAAATTGGATGCGAATTTCCCATTGTAGCACTCACAGCGAACGCTTTTGTCGGACAACACATGACTTTCATGCAAGAGGGGTTTTCGGGATATATTTCTAAGCCGATAAACACCAAAATTCTTGATAAATGCTTAAAGAAATTTATCAGAGATAAATACCCTGACGATGCACAAAAAATTGATAAACCTGATGTAAGCAATACAGCCTCTGTAAAAGTAACAAACACAAACAGCCTTGAATATTTTTTACGTGATGCCCAAAATGCACTCCGCTCTCTCAAGGAGATTATGGAGCGCGATTCGCTTGATTCAGAGGCCATTATTGCATACACAATACACATGCACACAATGAAAAGTTTACTTCTCAGTATCGGTGAGCCGGAAGCTTCCGGCACTGCTGCAACTTTAGAGGCTGCCGGCAAAGATCGAGATATTGACACTATCAAAAAAAGCACCCCTGATTTTATCGCAACTTTTGAAGAGATAACAAAAAAACTCGAAATAAAGGTAGCAGGCATTAAGAGCGAACACGACGATTTGCAGTGGGAAAATAACCAAACAGACAATTCAAAGACCATACACGAGCTTCTGAAGACTCTCAGTAAGGCTTGCAGAGAATACGACGTCTTTATTACAAACTCTATCGTAGACGACCTTATAAAAAACACAGTATCCGAGGAAATAAAAAAGCTGGTGGATGAAATAGATTCCTTACTTCTATGCGGTGAGTTTGAGGAAGTAGAAAAACTTATCGAAAGCCACTTGGCAAAAGAAAGCGTAGACCTTTTCGAACCGCCTGAGTAAAACTGACATACTACCTAAATTCCGCAATAAATTATCATATACAAAGAAAATATGAATCGAAACTTATGAGATAGCCACCCGGCTCCTCAAGGAGTCGCACTCCAAAGGGGTGTGGCTGCTAAAGCAGCGGGGTGGCGTTCCTGCGGCTTTTTCCTTAGAAGTCTACACATTTCACGCACTTTCTTCTTCAATTGGAAGTATGGCTGATGCAATTGCCTTCATGTCTTGCTCTTTTATGGTAAACTTGCTTATGAGTTCTCCAAGCATGTGTGCTTGCGCATTAAACTCTGTGGATGATGCTGCACTTTCTTCTGCCGTTGCACCGTTTTCATGGGCAATCTTCGCAACCATGTTAATACCTTCTTTTATTTGGTCGATACCGGTTGCCTGTGCCTCGGAGGCTGTTGCGATTTTGCTGACAACCTCGCTACTTTCGGTGATTCCGGAAACGATTGCTGTGAGGCTCTCGGCGGTGCTCTGAGCAATTTCCGCTCCGTATTTTGCCTTTTCCATTGAGTCTGATATTAAATCGCCGGTATCTTTTGCAGCTTCCGCACTCTTAGCTGCCAAATTACGGACTTCCTCTGCAACGACGGCAAAGCCTTTTCCGTGCTGCCCTGCACGAGCCGCCTCAACCGCAGCGTTGAGAGCAAGAATGTTTGTCTGAAATGCAATATCATCAATAACTTTTATGACCTTGCTGATACTCTGGCTTGCCTCGCTGATTGCTTCAACGGCTTTCACCATTTCGTTCATCTGCTTGTTGCCGTTTTCTGCACTGTTCATTATACTGCCGGCGAGTGTTGATGCCTTGGTTGACATTTCGGCGTTTGTGGCTGTGATTTCAGCTATCTCACTTATTGAGCTGGAAAGCTGCTCTACTGTGGCACTTTGTTCAACCGAACCTTTAGAGAGTATTGTTGATACTTGTGATATCTGCTCTGAGCCCTCCGTTACTTGAGTTGCTGAATCTGAAATGTCTCTGAACATAATACTTAGGTTTTCAACCATATCTTTCAGCGATTTTGACAGAATATCTTGCTTGCCACGCACAGTAACATCTATAGAAAGATTACCGCCTGCGACCTCTTTGAGTTCATCACGAACCACACCTATAAACTCGGTGAGTTGCACATATGAGCGAAATAACATTCCTACCTCGTCTTTGCGGTTTTTATACGCATCGAGTATGCGCCCTTCTTCCTCTGACCATTCTACATTACCCTTCGATGCTGTCTCATGCATCCACTCCTCAAACACTTTGAGAGGATTGCTTATTGATCTGGCTATTAAGATTATTACAAATAAAGCAACTACAAAAACTGCAACACCAATGATAATAAAAGTGGTAACCAACATGTTTGTGTAGGTCACAATGGTCTCATTAGAAAATCCCACAAAGAAGAGCCCTACAACATTTCCGCCGGCTCCAAGAAGCGGCAAATAGACCACACTGTAGGGCAATCCCAACAAATTTGTATCTCCGACGAATTTCTGCCCTTGATTTATTGCTGTATCAATTACCATCGGATCGTCCAATTCTGTTCCGATGATTCGGTCGCCATTATCAACCAGAGTAGTAGCGACACGAGTGGTTGCACCAGCTCCTCCGAAAATGGTGACTTGGGCATTTAGGCTTTGTGCAAAGTAGTCAACAAATGCATCTGTGTGCAGGAAGAACAGCGGTGTCATTGTGCCGATTATTTCCCCGCTATACAAAATCGGCACAGTGGTGTTCAGTCCCATCGGCATGGTTGCAGTCGAAGAAAAAGATGTCGTTGTTCTCCCTTCAAGTGCTGCATTACCCGCAGGACTGCCATCTATATCATAATAACTTGCAAGATCGTGCAAGCGTAAGACAATACGCCCCTCAAAATCGCGAACAACGAAGCTATCAACTCCCATCTCCCTCGTCTGTTCAGTTAGAAAACTTATGAGGTTTTGTCTACTGCCTTCTCTATCATTTTCAGCATTCCAATTTACCAAATTTGTGGTTATGTTATAGTGCGCTGCAACGGCCATAGCAGTCAGCCTTGTTCTCTCCCTAAAGTCTCCAAGCATTGCTTCTACAGCCATCGACATCCCTTCTATGCGTTCTTCTTTCATATCATCTGCGAGATTTTGAACCTGCGTCAGGACAAATAGAGTGAGCGTCACCACAAGAACAATCAGGATAGCACCAACCGGGATAATAATTTTGTTTTGCAATTTCATGTTTTTCATCTTTCTAAACTCCTATACTATTTACTTCGCCTAAAAACAAATCGGCGATAGTCCTGCGTACCTCAAAACCTATCGAAATTTGAAACACAATTCGAAGCATATTAAGATAGTTTATGCGCACACTTCATATTATATTCATAATTTGTTCATTTTGCAACAATTATTTTTATATTTTATACCATTCTTACTATTTTTTAAGTGTTGACAGAGGGCATAATTTATGACATAATTCCGTTTGTAAGTTCTCAAAATTTAGGCATCAGCAGCATAAACCTTCAATGAAATCGTGTAAACACGATTTTGTTATTAAGAAGTAGGAGCTAGTGGCAATTGGTAATTTCTGCCGGTACGGTAAGTAGTAAAATTGTTGTGATTGCATCGTCAACCGGTGGAGTGCAGGCACTTGAATGTATTTTTTCTGATTTCCCCGCAAATATTCCCCCCATAGTAGTTGTACAGCACTTACCGGATGGTATCTCAAGGTCATTTGCATATAGATTGAATAATTCGCTAAAGTGTACAGTCAGCGAAGCTAAACCCGGAGATATCGTTCGAGCAGGTCATATATTAATAGCTCCCGGAGGACTCCATATATTTCTTAAAGAAAACCGGGGACAGCTTGTTGTGGACTGTTTCTCGGGAAAGAGATTACATGGTGTCATGCCGGCGGCAGACGTGCTTTTTGAGTCAGCTTCACAAGTCCTCAAGAAAAATGCCGTTGGTGTAATATTGACAGGAATGGGTGCTGATGGTGCCGGAGGGCTTTTGAAGATGCGTAAGAACGGTGCCAGAACAATAGGGCAGGATAAAGATACAAGTGTAGTATATGGAATGCCAAAAGTTGCAAAAAGAATCGGAGCTGTTGAATTTGAGCTACCACTGAACAGAATATCAAGCAAAATAATGCAATTGAGTTGTAGTTAGGAATTAGTAAATCTGCAAGTGAGTGAGGATGATTAAGTTGGAAGTTATTACAACCGTAGATGAAATGCTCAAGAGCGTGCCACTGATGACTTTTCGCTATATTCATGATATACAAGATATTGAGCTTGATTATGTCAGCGAAGGATGCCTTGAACTGACAGGATATGGTGCTGATGAATTTGTATGCGGAGAGTGCCTTAAATTTTCTGATATCATTCATGCCAATGATGCTACACTCCTCAAAACTCTCCGCACACAAACAATTGACATCGGCTTGCCGCTGGAGGCTATCTATAGAATCATAACAAAAGATGGGCAGGAAAAATGGGTGCTTGAGCACAGTAAACTGCTGGAAACCGATGATGAAGGAATGCCTTACATTATTGGAGGATTTTGCACGGATTTATCTATGAGCTTCCAGTCAAGGGTTGACAGCACGTCAAATCGCTCAAAAACAGACTTTCTCTCAAAAGTTGGTCACGAAATTCGGACACCTATGAACACGATTCAAGGCATGGCAGAACTCATTTTGCGAGAGGATATGCTTATAAACATACGCGATTACACCCATTCAATCATAGGCGCATGCAAAGACCTCATGGCGGTTCTTGAAGATTTCTTTGACTTCACTAAAATTCAAAATGGCAACTTGGAAGTCTCAAACGAAGATTATACCCTATCGTCAATCATAGATGCCGTCACGGCAAGTACATTAAAAGAACTTACAGATCTCTCTTTGGAATTTGAATTGGATATAGATGAAAAAATCCCGGACGCCCTCCATGGCGATTCCAAAAAGCTCAGACATGTGATGCAAAAGATTTTATCAAATGCAGTTAGGTTTACTCAGGAAGGATACATCACCCTCACAGTGGGCGGAAAAATCTCAGGCGATATCCTAAGTTTGCATATGGCAGTAAGTGATACCGGCAGAGGCATTAAAGAGGAAAACATTAATGCCGTTTTTGACGAGTTTACACAATTTGAAACAACCTCAAACAGAGAAATAGGCGGCACGGGGCTTGGGCTTGCGATTGCCAAAAGTTTAATTGAGCTGATAGGCGGCGAAATAAGCGCAAGTTCACAATATGGTGTAGGAAGTGTGTTTACGGTAGTTGTGCCACAGCAAATCCGTAACTTTGAGCCTATTGGTGTGACTTTCGGCTCTAAGCCGGCGAGTTCGGGTATTTCGCTCTCTAAAGATAATTTTTATGAAAATTCCGAATCCAATTTTACCGCTCCAAATGCAAAAATCTTAGTGGTAGACGATTTTCCGACCAACTTGATGGTAACACACGGACTTTTACAGCCATATAATTCTGCAATTGATATATGCAGTAATGGCGCTGACGCCATAGAGTCGGTTAAAACAACCGAATATGACCTCATATTTATGGACTATCTTATGCCGCAAATGAGCGGTATTGAGGCGGTCCAAGTGATAAGGGGAAGTGCTTCTTCCAAAAACAAAACAGATGTAAAAAATGTGCCTATAATCGTTCTCACTGCAAGTGTTGATGCAGATATTACGGATAAATTTATTGATGCCGGATTTACCGATATTCTCGCAAAACCCATTGACTCACAAAAACTGGGCGCAATGGTTGGAAAATATATACCAAAAGAAAAACAAATCGCTGAATCAAAGCAGACTGCGGAGAATGATTCCGATATTAAACAGCTATTGAAAGTCGGCAAAATCAATATACGAGGCGTTGATGTTGAAAAAGGCATATATATGGTCGGCGGCAATTTTAATTACTATTTGAGAGTATTGAAATCGTTTTACGATGAAGGTATCGTCGTAGTCGATAAAATAAATGAATGCGCCGGTAATGGCGATTTAGTGCAATTCGAGATACTTGCTCACACACTTAAAAGTGCCGCAGGTACTATCGGTGCTGATTCTTTAATGAATTATGCTCGCGAACTTGAAGGTGCCGCAAAAGAAAAAAATCTCAATTTAATACAATCAAAGAGCGGCGGTTTTATTAAAACCCTAACAGCACTTTTACACGAAATCGAACCTTTTACTTCCACAGAACTCAACAGCAACCCTGAAGCTTCTCCACTATCCGGCGATAGCAAAATGAAAGCCGGCAGACAAAGCAATAGACAAAAGATTTTAATAATTGATGACACTGTTTCGGCACTCAAACTTATGCGGGATGCTTTAAAGGACGAATATGATGTCTTAACCACTAAAGACGCAGGAAAAGCTCTTGAAATAATAAGCAAAGCCGCACCGGATTTGATAATTTTGGACCTCGTAATGCCGGATATTTCAGGGTTTGATGTGCTTAAGCAACTAAAGTCTTCTGAAGTAACAGGTTCAATACCTGTAGTCATCGCCTCAGCTCGAAATGATAATGATGAAGTAGCAGCATGTTATAACTTGGGCGCTGTTGATGTCGTCAGAAAACCATTTGTGCTTAGTGTCTTTAGGCGCAGAATTGATTTTAACATGCAATTTATCTCAATGAAAAATAAATTAAGTTTGGAACAATCCTCAGATATTCTTTAAAGGAACAGATACGTTATGGAAAAAGAGCAGGCTGAAAAGCTGGAAAGTATTGAAAATATAGGTTCACTGCCGAGGGATGAGGACGAGTTTACATATGAACCTATGCCATACGGAAAAGTCCTTGTCGTCGACGATATGGAGGGTAATCTATTTGTCGCAGAGGGGCTGATTTCTATGTATGAAATTAAGGTTGAAATAGCTTTAAGCGGGTTTGAAGCTCTCAAACTGATACAAAACGGAAACGAGTATGACATCATTTTCATGGATCATGTGATGCCTGATATGGATGGTGTTGAGACTCTAAGGAAAGTAAAGGAGATGGGATGCGAATTCCCGGTTGTAGCACTGACGGCGAACGCTTTCGTCGGACAAAACAAAACTTTTATGCAAGAGGGGTTTTCGGGATATGTTTCTAAACCGATAAACACCAAAATTCTTGATGAATACTTAAAGAAATTTATTAGAGATAAACACCTTGCCGATGCACAAAAAAGTGATAAACCCCATACACCCAATGCCTCCGCTGTAAAAGCAACAAACACAAAAAGCCTTGAATATTTCTTACGTGATGCCCAAAATGCACTCCGCTTTCTCAAAGAGATTATGGAGCGTGATTCACTTGATGTGGAGGCTGTTATTGCATACACCGTACACATGCACACGATGAAAAGTTTACTTTTCAGTATCGGTGAACCGGAAGCTTCCGGCACCGCTGCAACTTTAGAGACCGCAGGTAAAAACCGAGATATTGATACTATCAAAAAAGGCACCCCTGATTTTATCGTAACTTTTGAAGAGATAACAAAAAAACTCGAAATAAAGGTTGCAGACATTAAGAGCGAACGCGGCGATTTACAGTGGGAAAATAACCAAACAGACAATTTGAAGGCCATACACGAGCTTCTGAAGGCTCTCAGTACGGCTTGCAGAGAATACGATGTCTTTATTACAAACTCTATCGTAGACGAACTTATAAAAAACGCAGTATCCGAGGAAATAAAAAAGCTGGTGGATGAAATAGATTCTTTACTTCTGTGCGGTGAGTTTGAGGAGGTAGAAAACCTTATTGAAAGCCACTTGGCAGAAATCCGAACCACCTGAGTAAAACTGACATACTATTCCGACCCACCCGGAAACAACACTCAAAAGCTTGTCATTGCGGGCCTGACCCGCAATCCCCCATGGACATGCTCATTAACAATTTTACAAATAAAAAGAACAACAGTTTCGCAGCCGCCAGACCCGAAACTGTGTTCTCTTTATGAGGGTTATGAGGGTTATAGAGAATTAACCTAGAAGTTGGAGGACTCCTTGAGGTAGCGCGTTAGCTTGGGCAAGCATTGCCGTTGATGCTTGGAAGAGAATATTATCTCTTGTGAAGGTGGTCATGAGCTGTGCCATGTCCGCATCTCGAATTCGGCTCTCTGCAGCTTGTAGGTTTTCTGCTGAGTTGTCGAGATTTTGTATTTTAAACTCAAGTCTATTTTGAACAGCACCGAGTTGGGCGCGCGCCATAGAAAGAGAGTTGATTGCTACATCCAGCGCAGCGATTGCTGCAGATGCCGTTGCCATGGTTCGTACATTCTCTTCACCAACGGTGTTAAGTCTGCCAACGAGGAAAGTTGTTATATCACCTGAGTTTGCACCTGATTGAAGAGTAAATAAACCTTCATAGTTTTCGTCTGTTGTTCCGTTTCCGAATACAGTCATACCGTTAAATTTAACAGTAGCTTCAATTTGTTCCAGCTCAAGAGACAGTTGTTGAAACTCAAGATCAATAGCTGCACGGTCAACGCCACCTGCTTGCCAACCTGCGTCCTGATCAAAGTCGCCGTCGTTTGTGCCGTTTGCGGATTGGACTGCGAGTTCACGCATACGTTGCATGATGCTGTGGGCTGATTGCATTGCGCCCTCTGCTGTTTGTACGAGTGATATACCATCTTGGGAATTACGTGATGCTTGGTTAAGACCACGTATTTGTGTTCTCATTTTTTCTGAAATCGCAAGTCCGGCTGCATCGTCTGCTGCGCGGTTTACGCGGAGACCTGAACTTAATCTTTCGACGTTTCTGCCGAGTCTTCCTGCATTGATTCCATACTGCCTGTGGCTGTTTACAGCGGTGATGTTGTTGTTAATACGCATAGTGCACGCTTCCTTTCTTCGTGTCGTTTTGACACTTCGACCGGTTATGAGTTAATCCCTTACTCGTTACCGCATCTCCTTTAAAGTTTTTTACAAAAGGTGCATCCTTGCATATTTTGTTTGTCTATTCAGTTGTGTGTCTTGCGGGTTCATTAAGCATTATCGCAATTTTAAAAAATAACTTTATACTTTTTTTAAAAATTTATCTGCATATTGTGTTTTACTTCCATTTGTGTTACTATTGAGGGGTATCAAAAATCTAGAGAAATAGCGGAGTTATGCGTATTATGGACATGATGAAAGTGTACCACCCTCAGTATTATAAAAAATTTCTTTGCGATGTAAATGAGTGCAAAAATAACTGTTGTTCGCGCGGCTGGGCTATAGCTGTTGACCAAAGTACATATGATAAATACATGGCGGTTGAGGGTGATTTTAAAGATAAATTTGAGGGGAAATTAGTTCCTTTAAAAAGCTCTCATTCTCAATACAGGATAGATTTAGATGAAAAGGGTGAATGCTCTTTCCTTAACGAAAAAGGCCTTTGCAGTATTCAGCTCGACCACGGCTTTGACGCCCTATGTCTAACATGCAGAGTTTATCCGAGAAGGCTCTGCCATGTCGGCGATTCAGATGAAGTTTTTATGCAACCCTCATGCGAAGTCGCCGCCAAGCTTATTTTATTTGAAAAAGGTCTGATGACACTGGAAGACGGCGAGGCAAACAGAGGCTCGTTTCTTGCAGGCGATACCATTCAGTACTCCCATAAGCTTGAACTAAACCGCTACACAAACCACCCCTCAGGCTTAAATATTTTTTGGAAACTGCGCAGCACCGCTATCGGCATTTTGCAGAGCCGCCAATACCCTATGAGATTCCGTATGCTCATTTTACTTCTCTTCATTCAAGAGTGCGCTGATGCCATAAGCCAAGGTCAAGATGGAACTCTAATACCACTTGCCGACAGTTATGTAGAAAAACTTTTTGGCGACTACTTTGACGAACTCTATGCCTCGATGCCGCAAGGAGTCGACCGCGAGCCGGCAATCGTGCTCGATATCTTGAAAGATATTAACAAAAAAAACAATAAAAATGCAAATTTATTCAAAGAATATTTATCCATCACTCTCGAAGGTTTTGACATTTCAAAGGAGGACTGGACACTCCCAAACAATTTCTCGGAGCACTACGCCAAGTATTACGACACGTTTTTTGCTACAAACGAACAACTTTTTGAAAACTACATAGTCCACGATGTGCTCGCAGACGGATTCCCATTCACCTATGCCAGAACAGGAAACATAATGCAAAACTACGCAGCGTTGTTGGCAAAATACAACATAGTTGAATTTTTACTCGTCGGCGCATCAAGGCGCAAGATGAAATTTGACAAAAGACTAATAGTAAACATGGTAGCAAGATTCTGCTGTTGCTACGAACACACAACAACAGGATATCTATTAAGCGAAGAGTAATAGCCCGCATGTACAGACAAAGCAGATAAAAGGTGTAAAAATATTTAGCATCCCGACCGACATCAGAAAAACCAGTGTAAAAAAAGACAACAAACCAAAACCCCCAAGCTATCGAGCCCGGGGGTTTTGTGCGCGCTATGGATTTTTTGTCCTGCCGTTTTAATTTTCCGGTTATGCAAGGAGCTGTAAAACCCCTTGCGGCAGGGTATTTGCTTGAGCAAGCATCGCGGTGGATGCCTGGAATAGTATGTTATCCCTCGTGAACGCTGTCATCTGCTGTGCCATGTCTACATCTCTGATACGTGACTCAGCGGCTTGCAGGTTCTCTGCCGTGTTGTCTAAGTTTTGAATCTTAAACTCAAGGCGATTCTGGATAGCACCAAGATTTGCTCTTGCCATTGACAAAGTATTTATTGCCGCATCCAAAGTGGCAATGGCGGCTGACGCTGCTGCTTGAGTATCTATCGCTGCTGTAGCTGCTGCCGAACTTCCGACATGCCCTACATTATTGAGTCTCCCGATGCTAAAAGATGTGGTATCTCCCATGTTTGCGCCTGATTGGAGAGTAAATACCAAACCTTGATCTACACCTTTGGCATCTGTTTCTCCGGGACCAAACACTTCCATGTTGTTGAACTTGACTGTACGTTCAATGTCACCGAGTTCATCAATTAGGTTCTTAAACTCCAGTTGGAGAGCATTGCGGTCAATGCCGCCGTCGCCGTCATTTGTGCCGTTTGCCGATTGAACTGCGAGTTCACGCATACGTTGCATTATGCTGTGTGCTGATTGCATCGCTCCTTCAGCTGTCTGCACCAGTGAAATCCCATCTTGTGCGTTGCGCGACGCTTGATTGAGACCTCTGATCTGGGTGCGCATTTTCTCTGAAATTGCGAGTCCTGCAGCGTCGTCTGCGGCTCTATTCACTCTGAATCCTGAGCTTAATCTTTCGACACTGTTTCCAAGTCGTCCGGCGTTAATGCCGTACTGCCTGTGGCTGTTAACAGCCATAATGTTGTTGTTAATACGCATTTTAACGCTTCCTTTCTATGTGCCCGAAGGTATCCGTCCTTCGGTTAATATGGGTAATGTTATTTTACCCTATATTTCACAAACCCTACAGGGGCGCGCATCCCCGTGGTGGGTCATATGAACACAGAAGTCCCGGCGAGTCTAAGCTAGTCTCTCTCGATTCCTTTCGCTGCCGGTCGGCACGGGTGGATTGCATAATCTACCAACACAGATAATAGGAAGCCACTATCTGTACCTGTGAGTCGCAGTGCCCGAACCTCTCGATTCGGGCGCCACGCTACACGCGCCTTAGCTTATGCCGATTACATATCGGCTTACTTTACTTTATCCTACCAGCTGCAATACGCTTTGCGGTAAGGCGTTAGCCTGCGCGAGCATTGCGGTGGATGCTTGGAATAGTATATTATCCCTTGTAAACCTTGTCATTTGTTGCGCCATATCTACGTCACGGATACGAGATTCGGCAGCTTGCAGGTTTTCTGCTGTGTTGTCAAGGTTTTGAATCTTGAACTCCAGGCGGTTTTGGATAGCACCAAGGTTCGCTCTTGACATTGACAAAGTATTTATTGCCGCATCCAAGGTGGCAATTGCCAACTGAGCATTTGCTTGAGTATGAATTGATGCTTGTGCGCCTGTGGGGGCGGCTGCACCCTCTCCGGTTGGGGCAGCAGTGATATTGTTGAGCCTTCCGATATTGAATGAAGTTGTGTCGCCCATGTTTGCACCTGATTGAAGGGTAAATACCAAACCTTGGTCTACACCTTTGGCGTCCTGTTCTCCGGTTCCAAACACTGTCATGTTGTTGAACTTAACTGTTTGCTCAATGTCGTTGAGTTCTTCAATTAGGTTAGTGAACTCAAGTTGAAGTGCGCTACGGTCAAAATCTTCATTTGTTCCGTTTGCTGATTGTACTGCCAGTTCACGCATACGTTGCATTATGCCGTGAGCTGTTTGCATTGCACCCTCTGCTGTTTGAACGAGTGAAATACCGTCTTGTGAGTTGCGTGATGCTTGGTTAAGACCACGGATTTGGGTACGCATTTTTTCTGAAATTGCGAGTCCTGCTGCGTCGTCTGCTGCACGGTTTACTCTGAAACCTGAGCTTAGGCGTTCTACGTTTCTGCCGATATTTCCGGCATTGATTCCGTACTGCCTGTGGCTGTTTATAGCCATTACATTGTTATTAATACGCATAATTTTGCTTCCTTTCTCTGTGCCGCTCATCGGCGGCGATTTACCGCAAGTATCCTTACTCACAGTGTTTTTACTGTTTTAGAGTACCTGACAAAGATACCCTTCCATATTCATAAATCCAACACTCGGCGCGCACCATGTTCGGACTTTATGATCCCCGGAGTCTATTTACTAGCCTACCAGTTGCAAGACGCTCTGCGGCAAGGCGTTAGCCTGCGCAAGCATTGCGGTTGAAGCTTGGAATAGTATATTATCCCTCGTAAATCTTGTCATTTGCTGTGCCATATCTACGTCGCGGATACGAGATTCGGCGGCTTGCAGATTTTCTGCTGTGTTGTCAAGGTTTTGAATCTTGAACTCAAGGCGGTTTTGAATAGCACCGAGGTTCGCTCTTGACATTGATAGGGTGTTGATTGCCGCATCCAAGGTCTGAATAGCTGCTGCTGCTGCTGCTTGAGTGTCTATCGCTGCTGTAGCTGCTGCCGAACTTCCGACATGCCCTACATTGTTGAGCCTTCCGACGTTAAAGGATGTTGTGTCGCCCATGTTTGCACCTGATTGAAGTGTAAATGTGAGACCCTCTGTTGCGTCTCCGCCAAACACTGTCATGTTGTTGAACTTAACCGTTTGCTCAATGTCGTCAAGCTCATCAATGAGGTTTTTGAACTCTAATTGCAGTGCTTCACGGTCAAAGTTTTCGTTTGTGCCGTTTGCTGATTGAACTGCGAGTTCACGCATACGTTGCATTATGCCGTGAGCTGTTTGCATTGCACCCTCTGCTGTTTGAACGAGTGAAATACCGTCTTGTG
>Ga0209755_10000951_pt1 | contig 48756 bp, 46 predicted proteins | sample TergutCo191P1_FD_187301 | JGI IMG/M metagenome (GOLD analysis project Ga0209755, IMG submission 187301) | Cornitermes sp. P1 segment gut microbial communities from Petit-Saut dam, French Guiana - Co191P1 (SPAdes) (version 2) | ecosystem: Host-associated > Arthropoda: Insects > Digestive system...
ACGCTTTGCCGCTCAATATCCGCTTGCCGTTTACCGAGTGCAGGGAGACCGCCGCATTCTGGTACTGCCGGGGGTCTAAGTTTAAGGTAATGCTGCCACGTGTATGGCTAACCCACACCCCTGCGCGGCCTTGTCTCTGCGGCCGGTATGAGACCGGCAAGCTGCCATCAATAAGCTTGATATCGAACGTTTTTTGCGTGTTGGCCGTCACAATCCCTTCAACCCCGGTACCGGTGCTGTCGCCAGATGGCGGGTCAATCCTGACCTCAGCGGCTACGTTCACGATAACCGGGATTTGTGCGTCTATATCCTCAGAAAACGTGTTTCCCACCAATATCGATACGAAAAAAAATGCCGCTGTCAACACGCTGAAATACACCCGCTCTTTACTGCCTGACCAACTGCTACAACCCGATGTTACCATACCGCAACCTCCATTGCTTTTAATTGTTGATATTTGAAAAATACAAAAATTCTTACACTAAGTATTACCAACGCCATTTTTCTTAAAAATATTGGTTAACTGATTGTTATTAAAAATTCCACTATCTTCCAAAAACTTAAAATATTCAAAATATGAATTTCGCAAGTGTGGATATTTCGTAATCTTGCTTAAAATACGCTTTTGATAAATACTATCTAAATAAAATTTCTGAATTATCTCCACGTGCAAATCATATAGCTCATGCGTCGCTAATACCGGATGATTAATAACTGGCTTCTTTGTAGTAAAATCGCTAAAATCATAATCTGTTAGCAATCTCTTCTTATGATACTCACCCCATATCTGAGTACCCGGAAATGGCGTGATGAATGATACACCTATCTCATCAACCGGAATAGTAGACAAAAAATTGTTATAATTTCTGATTTTTTCCTGTGTATCACTCGAAAAACCAATGATTAAAAAACCTCTGATTATTAACCCTATATCGTTGGCTGCATTTAAATTTTTATAGTAATCATCCTTAGATATAAAGTAATCATTTTTTAAACGGTCTGCATCTATACTGTCTGTCTCTATGCCAAGATGAATTTTCATACATTTTGCTTCTTTTATAGCATGTAACATCTCATTATCTAATCTATCAAGCCGAAAAAAGGCGTGCCAGTAAACAGGTACGTTTCTTTTTATAAATTCATCGCATATATCCATCACTTTCTTTTTATTCAGATTAAATGTCAAATCGGGGAAAAATACCATGTTTGTACCGTATTCATTATGTAAATATTCTATTTCATCAAGCACCTTTTCCGGCGATCTCCAAACGACCTGTTTACCCCACATGTTCTCAGAAGCACAATACACACAAGAAAAAGGGCATCCTCTGGAATACATTACTTGGGTAACTGATTTTTGTTGTGAAACAGGCGGATAGGTTATTTGATATTGATTAGAATTTGATAAAAATGTCGAATGCCGTTTTGGAAGAGGGAGCTCATCAATATCTACATTTCGCTCTCTATTATTTGTTTTAACTGGAACACCATTATTATCTTTATACCATATTCCATTTATGCTTGACATACTTCCTTTTTGAGTAATGCACTTAATAATATCAAGAATGGCAAATTCACCCTCACCTTTGACAACAATATCTATAGATTCTTCCTGAATAACCATATCTGGTAACGCGGATGGATGATAACCTCCAAAAATAATGATAGGCGCTTCTTTGTTAAGCCCTCTGAAAACCGATTTTATCTTCTTTGATAATTCAAGGCTGTATGGATACTGATACGTGTAAACGCTAAAACCGATTGCAATTATTGGACCTGATAACAGTTCTTGAAATAACTCTTTTTCATCAATCTCCCCATAATATATACTCGATTCAACGCTAATTCGCTCCAATATCGCCTGAAAATATTCCAACGATAGCGGTTCAGGTATATTTGTGCGCGTAAAATCTATTTTATTGAGATCACCAAGTGATTCTATGAAAACTACTTTATACATTTTTTTTGCCTGTCTTCAGGGTCATTTTTTCGCTATTAATAAACATCATAAAAACTAACATCCCGCCGTAAATTATCTGGCGAATATTAGCGGCTATGGAACTTGGCATACCAATAAACCGCAACGCCTCCGGCAATAATACAAGTACTGCTGATGCAATAATACAGCCCCACAAATTATGCTGTCCCCCTATAATAACAATTGAGAGTATAAAAATAGACTCGTCGATAGTAAAACTTGTGGGGTCTATATAGGTAATATAATGAGCATAAAGCACGCCGGGAACGGCGGCGAGCATCGCACTTACAGTAAACGCGATGACCTTGGAAAGATACACATTTTTACCCAATGACTGTGTGAAAATTTCATCTTCACAGAGAGCCTTTAATGTCCGTCCGAAAGATGAGCTTGTTAACCACCTCAGTAAATAAAATATTAATCCTGCCAATAACAGGGTCAAGATTAAAAATGATAATCTGCTTTCTACGCCAATACCAAAGATGTGAATATGTGGAATGCCCGGTATGCCGAAAACACCCCTTGTAAGCGAAGTCCAGTTATGCATCAACGAAAAAACTATTACTTGGATACCCATCGTACAAATAATAAAATATTGATCTACGGTTCGCAAGGCGATAGCCGATACAATCAATGCCAATATGCCGCTGAAAAGTATGGCAACTGGCAATGTCAATAGAAACGGTAATTGATAATTGACCGACAACAACGCCGCAGTATACGCGCCTATGCCATAAAAACCCGCGTGCGCGAGCGAAATCATCCCCCCATAACCTGTAGACAGGTTTAAACTTTGCGACAGCATTATATATATACCGACCAATATCAATAAGTGTAACAAGTATTCCATATCAAATCTCCACCTTCTTCAATCGCTTACCACTAATTCCAAGAGGCTTAACTATCAAAAACAAAATTAGTACGGTGTATGTTACAGCTTCCATCCATTTAGTTCCATAAAAGTAAGCTATCGCATACTGCATAGAAACCAAAAGCAGTGTCCCCCCAATCAATCCCCGATTACTATTCACACCACCGATAATCATTGCCACCGCGCCATAAAGCAGCCAGTTAAAACCCATTACCGGCCTCATATCCGTGTCAAAAGCTATTAGAATACCGGCTGCTCCAGCTAATGCCGAGCCGATGCAAGATGCCCACAATATAACTCTGTCAGATGAAATGCCCACCACGTTACTTAATTCAGAATTACTTGCCACAGCGCGGATATTTCGGCCAATGCGATTGTATTTCATAAAAAATACGCACATCGAAAATATCGCGAAACAAACAACAATTGTAACTATCTGCGTATTAGAAATTACAGCACCCAAAAACTCGTACCCCGCCCTGACCTCTTCCGTTCGGATACTTAAAGCTCTGTCTTTCCAAATCAGCGAAATAACATTTTGCAAAACAATATAAAGCCCCAACGATGAAAGCATCAATGCCGTATGTGAGGCATTACGCTTTCTAAGTGGTTTATATATAGCTATTTCTGATAACATCCCAATTGCCGTAGTGTACATTATGGCAAGCACAATGGACAGATACATCGGGTAGTGAAGCTGAACAAAAAATAAGTACGTAAAATAAGGCGCTAAGGCGATAATGACAGCTAAGGCAAAATTAAAGAACTTACTTGATTGATAGGCTATTGAAAAAGAAAAGCCTATTATCAAGATAAGTGAAAATTTAACAAGGATGAGGAGGTGTAATTGCATATATTTATTCTTTATCGTATTGAGCTATATAGCCATTAACGAGTTTAGCAGAATCTAAAAGTCTGTCTCCTTTAAATTTACTCCACTGCGTGCGAAATCTTTCATCCAGTTTTTCTATGATAAATTTGTCTTTTGTCCTTATCCCAATTAAGATGGAAGGGTTTTGGGCATTATGTACATCATCTTTTTCATCTTCGATAGGCTTATCATATACATTTAACGGTATCGCGAATAGCATACTGTTCCCAGTTGATAAAAAATAACCACCTACAAAATCTCGTTCTGAGCTATTTAATCCAATATTTATAAAACGCGAAACATCAGTTAACATATTTCCATTTATTTTTTTGATATCACCAATGGTGACTTCTCCTCGCTGTTGAACGTCACTTCCTTTTTTTATATTTTCGTAAAACTTATCAACTTCAGTAGGCAAAATGATTTTTACAGCATTTTCTCTTTTGTTTAATGGTGTTTTCTGATTATCTCTATTACCAAGCTTTTTTACAACATCTTCAAAAAGAAATCGATATTTTCCCCCCTCTAAAATGTATTTTCCGACTTTATTATATTCATAATACGCACCTGGTGTCAGGGTCGGTCCTGAGAAATATAAGTACTTGCATTTTGGACTTTCCAAAATCTCAATAGCCGCTTCATAAAAATCTTCATAACTCATAATCTGATCATCTTTTAATTTGAATTGTTTATATGTGAAATATATCCCCAAAAAAGCTAAGCCAATTGTAATAAATTCTAAAACACCAAAAACTGTTGAGTTTCCAAACGGATTTACAGATTTGTTACTGTTACCATCATAAAAAATCCATATACCAAATCCTAGCACAAAAATAATACTCCAAACAATAACCCAGTTTACTTCATACTTCAGTATATGCCCTATTGTATCTTTTACGTTCTTTTTTGTAATTATAATACATATTAGAAAGAAAATAGAAAAAATAAAAATTATAGTAACGGCAATACGAATATCATGCGATAAACTTCCATTTGGGGCTATTGCTTTATGTAGGCTATCAGCCCGCATTGTTATATATTGTTTCAATACATCGCTATATATTTCTGCGTTAGCCATTGTGTCTTTGACTGCGTTATTAACAGCTTTATTTTCGATCACACTACGTATTTTAAATTCATCATTTTTTATAGTTTTCCATAGCAATTCTCTGTCAACATACTGCTTACCAATATCAAACATTTTAAATTTCCCAAATATCCCATAAAAATCATCTATAGAACGTAGTCCTCGTTGTATTTCGATGCCTGTTGTACCATATCTTTTCATAACCTCAGATATTAAATGAACTGCATCATAAGACGTTATAGCTAACATATCGGCAACGGCATTATGTCTTTCACCATATATTGTTTGAAATTTCGTATGCAATGTATTATCAATTATTTTAGGGTATGAATATATAACTCCATTCGCCGCTTCTCCTGCCAGTTCTACCGTTTCGTTCGACTCTACGGCAGATGTCGCAAACCATTGAATACCTAAATTCAACTCTCTGCTCTGTCTTAGGATATCGGCAAACTCCTTGTTACTGAACGCAAGTAGATATCCATATTTTGCTCCGTTTCTTTTGATCCGGTCTAACGGAACTCTGAAATCTGTAGCGTCGGTTTCATAGTTTTCTCTGAAATGATTTGTATTTCCAAGACCCGTCAGGTTTTGTTCCAATACATTAGCTATATATATATTTGCAGGTGTATTCGCACAAAAGATTGCCAGTTTTTCATTTGGAAATTCACTCTGGAATTTTTTTGCCATAGCAATAGCTTCCGACTCACCATTCACAACAAAGTTAAACAGAAAGTCTTCCGCCGCTTCATTGATAAGAGGGCTGATCGCCGATGAGTTTATCAAGACAACATTATTTTTGTCGGCTTCCGGACGAATAGCCAGAATCACGCCTGTGAGTGACCCAAAGACTAACGGGACTCTATCAATCATCTGTAATTTGTTAAAAGCCGAAACGCCTGTTCTGGGATCGCCTTGTGAATCCTCATACACGATTTCTAATTTACGGCCATTGATACCACCGGCAGCATTTACCTCTTCAACCGCAAGATCAATGCCCCGTTTCACAGACAACCCATAAGGGGCCATGTTACCTGTTAACGGAAAAATCGCGCCGACCTTCACATCGCCCTGCTTATTTTGGCATGACGCCAAAAATAGCGACAACATTACAGCCACAACCAAACAAACGACTCTTTTCATACTAAACCTCCGGTTAAACTTTTTTTAATTGTTCCCAATTCCAACCCTATTTCTTTGTTTACAACATTTTTCAATAATTGCATTTTATGCTCTACAATTACAAATGTTACACCACCCTCCTTTAAATCAACCATACACCGAAAAAACACCTCCGAATTCTCCCCATCCACCCCCGCCAGCGGCTCATCGAGCAACACCAACTTTGGCGAATGCACCAACACGTTTCCAAAAGCCAGCAATTGTCTTTCCCCACCACTAAGATGAAAAGGTGTCCGCTTTCTCATTGTTTTCAACTTGGGCAGAACCTCAAAAACCTTTTCCGCTCGCTCTTTAGCCTCCTTTTTAGGATAAATCCCTGCCGAAACGGACAAATTCTCTTCCACAGAAAAGTCCTCAAATACATTTTTTTTCTGCGGCATATACACAATACCACATCGTATCATCGCCGAAACAGGTAAACCTGTTATCTTCTTATCCTCAAAAGTAATCCTACCCTCCTGCTCGCTCGCCCACGGTTTCAGTAAGCCGTATATGGTTTTCAGTACCGTACTCTTGCCTGAACCGTTACCGCCGCTGAGCAAAACAACATCGCCCTTATTCACACTAAACGAGACATCCGTCAGCACCTGCTTTTTGCCGTAGCCGGTGGTTATCTGTTCTACGGTCAGCATATTACGCCCTTCTCCATTTGCAGAACATGATCGCTCGTCTCCTTGATGTAATCAGGGTGGTGCTCGATCTGCAATATGGTCTTTCCTTCCTGCTTCAACTGTTTTACCAATTCTATAATTTTCACCCGGTTATCCTTGTCAATCCCGGCGACCGGTTCGTCTATCAATAGCATTTCGGCGTTGTTGGCTATGCAGCAGCCTATGGTCAGCAGTTTTTGCTGTCCGTATGATATTTCGCCCGCCAGTTCGTTTCGCTTTTCCGTCAGCGAGACGATTTTCAAAATCTCATCCGCCCGTTTTTGCTGGTTTTTGTCGGGAAAGGCGAACATTCTCTTTTCCAGCGCCAGCAGGATATTTTCGTATACCGTCATCTGCGTGGCAAGGCGCAAGTCCTGGAACGTCCGGCCTATGCCCATCCTATTCACGCGGTACGGTAAAAAACGCATTACCTTTTCACCCCTCAGCTCAACATCTCCTTTATCCGGTTTCAGAAAGCCGGAGATGATATTAATCAATGTCGTCTTGCCCGAACCGTTGCCGCCCTTTAACGTGTATATGAAACCCTTTTCGAGGCGGAGGTTCGTTCCGTTCAGGACTTGGACATCGCCAAAGGATTTATGTATATTTTTCAGTTCAAGCATTAGCGGCTTTCTACATTTGTTTGGTTTTGACCCTCCCCGCGCTCGAAAGCCTCTAAGTCGACGGGGCGTATACGGTAATTGCGTTGTGTCAGGCGCATGGCCGGCAGGCGCCCGTCTCTTATCCAGCGCCACACGCTTTCGACAGTCACGCTGTACCGTTCCGCCACTTTTTGACCCTTCATCTGCATCTTTTCCATAAACTCCTCTCTTATACCCCGCATTTAAACACCTATTCAAACAGCTTACTATGCATCTTATGCAACACTGCAATTTCCCCCTATACCTTGGGCAAAAACAGGTATTCTACCGGTTTATCATACATTCCAACCAATATCAAAGCCTCCGACCTCCGGAACAATCCCGATTGTTTACGCTCCAAATACGTCTGCCGGGTTATTCCCAGTTTTTCGGCTACGTACTCCTCAGTGTGCCCGTAGCGAGCTTGCTCGGCCTCTAAATTAGGGTACATATCTTACATTTTCCTGTCTAATTGTTGCTGTTTCGGCAATATATATGAAAATAATGCAATTTTGGTAATAAAGTCAAGTTTTTTTTCGAAAATAGCAAAATTTCTTGACCGTATTACTGAATAAAGATGTATTTTTAGGTATAGGAGAACCAAAAATGGACGCACCACAGTTGTCTTTGGGGCAACGGATCAAGCACTATAGGAAGAAGGCGGAGCTTAGCCAGAAGGGGCTTGCTGCTATAGTCGGGGTATCGCCCACCGTTCTCAGCCGCTACGAATCGGACAAACTGGAGCCCAATATTTTAACGCTTATGAACCTTGCAAAAGCCCTGAACATAACTGGCGACGCATTGCTGGGCTTAGAACTGCACCCCGACCTTATAGCCCAAAACCGGGACGAATACACCGTACTCCGCAACTTCCGCAGATTTAACAATCTTGGACAAGACAGGGTATTGGAATATATATCTGGAATTGCTGAACTTCCCAAGTATACTGATAAGAAATAATGGCTCAACGCCAATTTTCGTGGATGACACGGTTAATATCGTACGGAAAATTGGCATTTGGTGTACACGCTATTAGGCATGGGTGCAGGGTGCCGTCCGGCGACATCACGCTGGCCGTGCAGTCGTCGGACGGCACCCTGCACCCATGCCGCTGATTGTAACAAATTATCATTCACGTCCTTGTTTCCTGCAACATTACCTCACCGCTCAAATATTTCCGCAGCACGCCGAAAAATTCATCTATATTAACCGGCTTGCCTATATGGCCGTTCATTCCCGCATCGAGGCACTTCTCTATGTCCTCTTTGAAGACATTGGCGGTCATGGCTATTATCGGCACGGATTTTGCCTTAGCGTGTCCCAACTCCCTAATCTTGCGGGTCGCTTCGTATCCGTCCATCTCCGGCATTTGCAAATCCATAAGTATCATGTGGTACTCGTCGCCAAAGCGCTCGAATTTCGCTACCGCGTCGAGTCCGTTTTCGGCGAAGTCTATTTTCAGGCGCGTCGGCTCTACAAATACGCTTATTATCTCCCGGTTGATCTCAACGTCTTCGGCCAGAAGGATTTTATAACCGTCAAATATGCCGTTGTAGTCGTCCTTTTTCTCCTCCGGCAGTTGTTTTACCCCAATCACCTCGGCGATGGCGTCGGCGATGGCCGACTGGAAGAGGGGTTTTGAGAGGAACTTGTCTACGCCCGCCTTCTTCGCCTCGGCGGCGATATTGCTCCACTCGGCGGCGGAGATCATTATTATAACTGCGTCCTCCGGAGATTCGGTTTTCGCCTTTATCGCCCTTGCCAGCTTTATGCCGTCCATGTCCGGCATCTTCCAGTCTACAAAATATATGTTATACAAACCGTTCTTCCCGATGTTAGCCAGCGCCTCCTCCCCGTTCAGAGCCGTATCGCAGCTTGCTCCGAGCCTCTGCATAATGTCAACAAAATAGTTAAGTATATCCTGATCGTCGTCTACCACCATAATGGAGATATTGTCCCAGTCTACGCCCATCTCCGATAAACCTGTGTTTTTGCGCATCCCGCGTTTAGCCTTAAACGTAAACGAGAACGACGACCCCTTGCCGGCTTTGGATTCAAGTTCTATTTTACCGCCCATCATCCCCACTATGTTTTGGGATATGACAAGCCCAAGCCCCGTACCGCCGAACCTGCGCGACGTTCCCGAATCGGCCTGCTGAAACGAGCGGAAAAGTTTTTTCTGCTGCTCGGCGCTTATGCCGATACCGCTGTCCTTTACGGTAACACGTATCGTGTATACGCCATCCTCCTCCCCTACAAAGCGGGTATCGAGCGTTATGGAGCCCTCTTCGGGAGTAAACTTTACCGCGTTGCCAAGCAGGTTGGTTATAACCTGAGCCAGCCGCTGGTCGTCCCCAACCAGTGTGCGCGGGATGGATTTGTCTATATAGACGCTCAATTTTTGCTTCTTCTCGTCTGCCCGGAAACCGACAATGCTTACAATGCGCTGAAGCATCTTCTCAAACTCAAACTCCTCTTTAGACAGCTCAAACATATTCGCTTCTATTTTAGACATGTCCAGAATGTCATTGATAACGCCAAGCAGGTGCTGCGACGCGTTTTCTATTTTATCAAGGCAGTAATCCTTGCGCGACGCATCGTCGGCTGATTTTCCTATGTAGGTCATGCCTATTATGGCGTTCATCGGGGTGCGTATCTCGTGGCTCATGTTCGCCAGAAACGCGCTCTTCTGCCTGCTCTCCTCATCGGCCTTTACCTTTGCCCTGTCTAAGCCTATCAGAACAATAATAAGCGCAAACGAGAGTATGGTGCCCAAAACGCACTGGACGACCAACATTTTGGTCGTGCCGAGGTAGTATTCGTTTTTGGGGGACAACAGCAAAATGTACCAGCCGTTGGAGATCTTGCGGGTGAATACTATAACCTCCTCGCCCCTCCAGTTTTTCATGGGGCGCTCGTAGAGGTCCTTCCCCGCCTCCAGCTCAGGCGCGTACCTGGAAATCTGCAGGGCCGGATCGTTCAGCCGCTTTCCCTTATGGGCGTTGTGCGCGTGGGCGAATATGGTCAGGTCCTGCGCGGCGATCGCGCCGTAGCCGCCCTCCATGAGCGCCGAGTTCACTACAATCTCCCCAACCTTGCCTAACGGCGCATCAATAGAAACTACACCCAAAAACTTGCCGTCGGCGTCTTTGATGCACTGCGAATAGGTAATGATATAATCCTCAACCATGTAGCTGACATACGGCACAGCTTCGTAAACCACGTCGCAGTTCGCCACGGCGCCCTTATACCACATCCTCTCAGTTGGGGCATACCCCTCCGGCGGAACCCAGTTTATGCCGTTCATAAACACAGGCTCGTCAAAAACATTCTCAAAATAGCCGTAAAAGCCGGTGCTGTTCTTAAGGGCCGATTCTTCGGAGATGGTGTACCTGCTTATGACGTTTATATACTGCTGCAAATTCTCGCTGTGGCCGTCCGCTATCATCTGCCGCAGCGTCTGCGCAACCCCGCCCAGCCGCATCTTGTACGCTGCCAGCTCAGACTCTATCTGCTGATGGGTGAAAGAGAGCATATTGTCGGCGTTTCGTAACAGATGCGCCCGGACCGTCCTGCTGTTGAACGCGTAGCCAAGCGCTACCATCACCGCAAACGCGAGCAATGTGAACACTATCTGCCAGTACAACGGCTTGATTTTCACTTTTTTCATCCGGTTCCCTCTATCGCTGTAATTTGACATCAAATCGCCCATTATACCCGGGAATCAGGCATGAACCATATCATACCAAACAAGGGTGGATGCGCGGGTGTCTATTTCACCTATATAATTATAGTCTAATTGTCCTGTTAAAATCAACATAGTTTTATAAAAATACAAAATGAGAGCGCTTTTTCGCAGAAATGCCGAAAACGGCGCGGTTAATGGCCCGCTGCCGCACCGAGAGACCGCAGCGGTTGCAATTACGAGCGGCGTTGGCGGGCTGATTTTCGGGGTTGGCGGCATAATCTCAGCGTACATCATGTCGGTGGGCGGCGCAAATTTTGGGGCGGGGGCGGATATGGGGCAGCCAGGATCAACATACTTCACAAGAGCTTCCCATTCATCATGGCCGGGCAGGATGGGGATTTTTTGGGGACTTGTCCGGGCGGCGGCGCGGGTTTACATAAAATTTTGGACTGTTTTGGGAAAATCCATTTTACCTGACATTTAATGTTTTTATTCCTTTTTCAATACCTCTAAAATCTGGACCAGATAGAGAAATTTTAATACTACCCGGCTTTTTAACGATAACAGGTACCAGCCATGACATAGATTCTGCCGGTTTTTCACCATTTAGGTCTGTTTTGCCATCTTCGCTGACGACAGCAATACCAGTTCCATTAAAAAGTTCAATATCACCATCGAAGAAAGAACGAAGGGGTACTTCAAAATTAAGGCGGATGTGAGTTGTTTTAGGATTACCAACGGCAGATGCAGTCCATTTAACGTCTGGCCTGAAAAGATAAAAATCCTCCGGTTCAGTACCACTTTCCACTCCCGGTTTCTTAATTACAATTGTAACTGGACCAGCTCTTGCAACTGTAACCTCTAATGACCATGATCTACCATCACCTGTTACAATTCCAGTTTGTGAAATCCACCCCGACATATATATTCCATGAGACGTTTCATCGTCAATAAACCAGAAATTATCTGCGGATAATTCGGAGATGGGCTCACTGAACAAGATTTTGATAGCGGTGGTAAAATTTGAATCGTTTACAGTAGCTGTCCATGTAATATTCGGTGTAATAACAGTATCGGGAGCCGCTGCCATCTGTACGGTATCGGATGCCTGTACAGAACCGGCGGCCTGCAAAGAATCAACCGCCCGTACCGTATCGGCATTTTGCGCGGTATCAACCGCCGGTACGCTCACCTTGCCATTACCGGATTTACCACACCCAGCCAAAATTACCGCGATTACCGAGAGGGCGAGGAGCGTTGTTGCTGTTGGGCGGTGGATTTTCGGGGTTGTGGCCATAATTGTAATATACATCATGTCCGGGGAGGATGGGGGATTTTTTGAGATTTTGAGCCGATTTTGTGGGTAATAACGGCTGCGCAACGCTGAATTTCCATGCGGGGTAATGGAAATTTAGAAAAATATTTTGACATAGCTATCTACAATATATTATCTTTATCTATAAGGTGGGATGTACCTGAAATGCGCCGGAAAGTCTGTCAAAAATACTGAACCGTCTCACATTGTACAGCTTACAAAAAGGGATAATGAAAGCAATGAAGGCAACCAAAATTTTATTTGTGATTTTATCTTTAACGACCCTTTCTCTGTCGGACGAGTTAATATTGTATATAAATGAACGAAACCCAAACTCTGCATTTTATATTGAATCTGACACCACAGCAACGCTTGGGTGTAGTATCGCAGGTGAATGTGTAAAAAAAAGTTATACATTGAAGAATGTTCAGATCGAATTAATACAAATTGCGAATAACTTTCAGTATTTTCAGTATCTACCTGAAAACCTTAGAAAACGAAGAGTCTTAAATAACAAAATGAATAGCCAGTTTCTGAATGACATTAATAACCTTGTATTAATTAATGTAGGTGTTGCTACACATAAAGAGACTGCATATTGCTACGAAATAAATATATATGATGGTAAACATTTAATAGTAACATTTGCAATATCCGCCTACCGTTTTTATGACAAAAAAACAGAATAATGTATAAGTCAGAGGAAGATTTAATCTATAAGTATTGGGGGATTTGGCCAGAAAACGCTTGCCGATAGCTGGAACTGCACAGGAGTGTAGCTCAGATATAAATTGGTGGGAAAAAAGATGGAAGAACTATCTTCCATAATACTATAGTGCGGGAGGATATAATGAATAAATTATTGATCTTTATGTTACTGTGTTTGTTTTCTGTTTGTCAAAACCCGGAAACGGTTTACGACAAAAATAAAGAGACGGTTTTTACTTTTGCAAACAGCGGAAGAGAAACCTATATGTACGGAGATGGAAGAAACCACTATAATTATTATGAATACATCATAATAGATAATGCACCTAAAAGCAAGCCCAGAAATAAGGAACTTTTGAAACGCTTAATGATACTCCATTATTTACAATTGACATCTTCCGCAGATTCACTGTCCGTATATTCGGATTTAGATGCAGCAAGATGTATTTTTTTGAGATCCACTCGACGTACTAGGGGATATTACATAGAAGGGAAAATTCATGATTATAGCAAAACGCAGGGTATTGATCACGAAACATATGTTGGTGTTATACGGATGGATCGCTGTGAATACGACAATACAAAACGAATTGTAACTATTTCTGTACATTTAGGAACTGAAAGTATAGAATTCAAAGAACGTGGCCCTAATCTTGAAACAGATACATTGTTAAACGAGGGTTCTTCCCGTTGGTACGTTCGCAATAAGGATAACGAGCTCGTAAAATATTTTATGGAGTTGAGGGATGGAAAGTATTAAGTATAATCTAAGCGGTAACACGATGTTAATTTAATCATTGTACAACTTACAGAAAGGGTAATTGTCCAAAATGAAAACTATTAAATTCTTGTTTTTAATATTATTTTTAACGGCCCCCTCTTTATCAGAAGTATTACTGTTGTTTGTAAATGAGGGGAAGTTGGGCTCAGCGCATTGTTTAGAATGCGCTGTCAGACCAAGGGATGTATGCATACCTGTAAACGATATTAGTCTACGCCGAGCACGATCTACTCCTTAAATATTAGGAGATTTCAGAAGAAAACGCATGTCGATAGCTGGGACTACACAGGAGTGGAGCTCAGATAAGGATTGGCGGGAAAAAAGGTAGTGTCCCTACGGCGGGATGTGCGGTTTTAATCTTTTGACTTGTCCGCGTACCGTAGAAGCCAACCGTCTTTCATGCCGGGCGGCGAGTAGTTCCATATCTGCCGCAAATCCTCAGAGCCCGAAATATCATCGCCCATGATGATTGTCCGCAGGCAGTACGAGCAATTCATTATACACATTAAATTCAACAATGTAGTGAATATCTTTCAGGCTGATTGGCCTCTCGATGATAAAGTCCGCCCATGTTTCCTTGTTTGGCACGTTCTTGCAGCCATACGTATCCTCATCATTATCGGGATACCGGCAACGCTTCGGCTTCTCTCGTTTCAGAATTCGTTTCGACAGAAGATTTACGCTGTTCAGAGACTCAGACTCAAAGTTAAAGCTCATGTGGTATTGGGTCTGATCAAAACCTATCAGCTCAAAATCGGAATTTTGGTACCGGAAATTGTAGCTCTCGCCTACCATTGTCTGGCCGCCGCCATTGTAACCGTATTCGATAAACAGGCTGCCTCTTTTTATGCTGACATCGAGCGCGTCCTCGCCCGGCGGTATGTATGTGCCGCCTAAGTGGCGTTCTATCGCGAAAAAGACGCGGTTTTCCAGCACGCGCTCGTAACCGTCGCCTGTTTTGAAAGCGATGATAATGCCCAGCTCGCCCACATAGCGGCACCGGCATGAGTAGTTGTCGTCGTAGTAGCTCCCGCAGTCGAAATTCATGTTTTTGATTATCAAGACGCGGTCCGCTGCCCCGTCGTTGTTCAGGTCGCCGCTGATCTCCTTTGTGAGGCTGTAGCCGGCGGGCACAAACTTCGCGGTGGCTGCCGCCGTCTGCGGGGTTTGCGCGGGCTGGGATATTTTGCCGTCTTTCGGATAAGTAAGGGCGGGTATGCGCGTTTTGGATTTCGCCGGGGCGCCGCCCTCAACGCAGCGCACCGACAGTGCGTCGCTCTTATCAATGCCGCCCTCGTTCACCACTTCACGGTAGTCTTGGATATCCCTGGAGTACACTTTGCTGCTGTCGCCCTCCGTGGCGCTCCACCAGTAGCCGGCGCTGCCAATCAGGTAGAATTCGATGTCGCTGCTGCGCTTGCCGCCGGGCAGTGCCGCAAAGCCCAATTCGTCTGTACCGTTGCTTGAATGAATTTTGCCATGTCCGTCCTCCCTGTCTTCCCAGCCGGTCCTTGATTTGAGTTTGATGCCCGCCTCTTTGCTCCAATCGTACCTGTACGAGTCTTTTATCCGCTGCCCGCCGGCGGCTCGAAGCAGGCTGTTCCAGTCTGCGGTATCGGGCAGGCGCCACCCCGCGGGGCAGGCCCTCATAGCCGTATTCCAGTCGTACAGCCGCCCGTATTTTTTGGCGTTGCCGGTATCATCGCAATAGCACCACGATTTGCCGGCGTCAATGCTCAGGTTATCCGCCATCCACCTCAAGTTTCCAATCTCCACCGTGCGGTACTTCCTGCCGTCCCGTTTATCAATGAGTGTTCCGTAGCTGATTTCAGGCGCTGCCGTCTGCACGGTATCGGGTGCCTGTACAGAATCGGCGGCCTGCAAAGAATCAACCGCCCGTACCGTATCGGCATTTTGCGCGGTACCGGCAGCCAGCAGCGTATCAGCCGCCGGCGCGCCCCCCTTGCCGTCACCGGATTTCCCGCACCCAGCCGAGATTACCGCGAGGGCGGCGAGGGCGAGGAGCGTTGTTGTTGGGCGATGGATTTTGGGGGGTGTGGTCATGGAGGTAATATATATTATGGGTAGAGGGTAAATGTTTATTTAGTGCAATCTTGAGTTTGGAGAGTGGAGTTAAAGTCAAAATCAACGGATTCGGGGGTTTTGACGTTAACTCCACTCTCCACACTGCGCTAAACCAATGGTTTTGCGGGACAGCTGTTAATTGTTTTGAATACCGGTTACCGGCCTTTTATGCCGTTCTTTCTCTCATAAAATTGACCACAGCGTACTCTATCATCGTCATCGGCATAACGGAGTGTCGAGCCAATGTTAATTGTATCGCATTTAAAACACATTTCGATAATTTCACTTACTTCTTCATTAATTATATCTCTTCTATCAACAGACCATACAGTTAATAGTATTAAAAAGTTTTTATGTACAAAAAACCGTTTGGGCGGTTTTTCAAGGCACGGTGTTTCAGATATCATTTCAAATAATTTATCTGCATCAAAGGACGTTCTCATCTCCCATATTTCCATACTAAATGTTCTGGATTCTTTTTTACGCTCTAATGTAAATGCAGATATTAACTTAACCGGAATACTGTCTACAACTGCCTCTTTACCCTTACAATCTTGACTTCTTAGAATTCTACAACAAAATTGTTGTACATCTCCAGAGCGCTTTTGCGCCTTCAGAGAACTTGCCGCGTAATTATTTATAATACACATAATTTCATCAGGATAGTTCTCGGTAGCCGTCTCGCGGGGGTTGGATTGGGCGTATGCGTCAGACCGTAGTACCGCAATTACCGCGAGGGCGGCGAGGGCGAGGAGCGTTGTTGTGCGGATAGGCGTTTTAGGTGTCATAGCGGTAATATCCATTTCCATACGTCAACCCGTCCTCAAATTCTTACATAGGCTCGTTAAAATCGTCCGACATCGAGATTTTCCCCTCCCAGCCTCCGAACTTGAACTGCTTCACAGGTTCCGGCTCGGTCGGCTCCGGCTTGGAAATTTCGAACGGGATTGCTTTTTTGTAGACGATCTGGTTCAAATAGACGTTTATGGCCGTTGAGATGTCGAGCCCCAAATCGGCCAGAATCGACTGCACGTTGGCCTTCAGCTCGCTGTCCGTACGGACGTTTATGGTTGTCGTCGGCATAACCGCTCCTTGCTGAGTGATGAGACGCGCGGGGAGTCTTCCACGCCCCGCGCCGGAGGAAAGCCGGGCCGGCTCCCATATATAAATATAATATAATTTTATCACAATGTGCATACAATATCAACACAAAAGTTTGTGATAAAGCCTCTTTCTGATGCCCCAAACGGCTCTCCCACACCCGGTTGCCCTGATTTTTTGCGGCAAATGCGGTGTTTGAGGTTTATACCGACCCTAAGTCCTGCACACAACGCACGCTATACAGATACCTCTTGAAGGCGTGGAACCTGCGCACTAGGCTGAAGTAGCCGTTCATGCTCCGGTACGAGGCGTACGTGGCATCGTACTCCGTGGCGCTCCACCAGTAGCCGTAGTCGCCGGCATTGCCGAATTTGCCGACGCCCCGCCAGCCGCCGGGCAGTGCCGAAAAGCCAAATTCGTCGGTACCGTTGCCAAATACCAATTTGCCACCATAATCCAAACCTACACAAGCCCAACCTGTTGTTGATTTAAGCTTGTTACCCGCAACTTCCCAATTATAATCATTCTCACGCTGACCACCGGCCGCCAGAGCCAAACTGTCCCAATCTTCATCACTCGGTAGCCTCCACGGGGCCGGACAGGCGGTCATTGCGTCATCCCAATCATAGAGCCGCCCGTATTTGGTACAGTTGGAATCTGCGTTATCATAACAGACGGAGGCACCGGTCTTATAATTAAGATTCTCCGCCATCCACGTCTGCGTACCTATTACTACAGTACGATAAACCTGACCATCCCGCGAATCGGTAAACGTCCCGCTAATGACATTGGGCGCTACCGCCGCTGTCTGTACGGTATCAGCATCCTTACGCTCCGCTGTCTTACCGCATCCCCCCGCTATTACCGCGAGGGCCGCGAGGGCGAGGAGCGTTGTTGCTGTTGGGCGGTGGATTTTGGGGGTTGTGGTCATGGAGGTAATATAGTCGTTCCTTAAAAAAGCGCTATGCCCAACGCTACTGTTCAGATAACTTTTCATAATTTTTCCAGCGCGCGGGCAAACTCTTTGGGGGCCGGGGCGGTTATTGTCATTGATTTTCCCGTTTTTGGGTGCGGGAAGGTCAGTTTGTGGGCGTGCAGGTAGAGGCGGCGGGGCATCTCCGTTGTGGCGAACACCTTTTCGTCCATACGCGGGTCGCCGTAGCGGTCGTCGCCTATTATGGGGGACTTGAGGTGAGACATATGTACGCGGATCTGGTGCGTCTTGCCGGTATGGATTAATATCTCCAGGCGTGAGCGGTCGTTCTGGTATTCGAGTATGCGGTAGGTGGTTATGGATTCGGGGCCGTTGTCGGCTACGCGCATCTTCATACCGCCGCGCTTGCTGTCGTTACGAGCCATACCTATTTTAATAGTCCCCTCAAATTCGGGCGGGCGGTTGTGGCAGATCGCTATGTACTGCTTGGTAAACATCCCCTCGCGCATGCTTGCGTGCAGGGCGCGGACGATGCCCTTGTTTTTGGCGAGCATGATGATGCCGGAGGTATCGCGGTCCAGTCTGTGCATCAGCACCGGCGCCTCAATTTCCGCCCCCGCCGGCGCGGGTTTTTGCGTGGACATAATGTAGCCTGTCGCCAGGTCCACAAGGTTGTCGTGGTGGACGTGCCCGCTGCCGGAGTGGACTACGAGCCCCGCCGGCTTGTTGCAGATGAGGATTGAGTGGTCCTCGTGCAATATGCTGAAATTGCGGCGGAAGAAATCGGTTTTTACCAGCGCCGCGAGCGAGTTTTCGGGGCGCGCCTCGGATTCGAATTCGGATTCGTTGACGTCTATCTCCAAAACCTCGCCCTCTTTGAGGCGGTGGTCCTGTTTCGCTTTCTTTCCGTCAAGGCGGACCGCGCCCTTGCGTATCAAGCCATATATGGCGGACAGGCCCAAAAGCGGCAGCCGCTTGCGCAGCAGCCTGTCAAGACGCGAGCCGTCTTCAGACGGCCCCATTGTCAGCTTAATCATAATCTACTTTATTTCCAAAAATGGTATTGGGCCGCTCCCGCCGTTATATACGGGCAGTTTGCCGTCCCATTTTTCTATGGCTTTCAGATTGATATATTCCTTGCCGCCCTGCGCCCTTATCGCTTCCGATTGAATTTTTATGGCTTCCGCTTCGGCCCGCGCCTGCGTCAGCTTTTGTTCCGCCTCAATTTTAATCTGTTCGAGCTTGTTTGTCGCCGTTAAGGCTTTTTGCTCGGCTACCTGTTTTTCTTCGATCGCGTTATCGAAGGCTTTACTGAAATTGAAGCTTATAATCTGCACCCCTCCGCTGTTTACTATTATGTTATACTCTTTCAGCTGCCTTATAAGGCTTCGCTCAATATCGTTTTTAACATTCTCTCTTTGCGTCAGCAGCTCTTCGGCTGTATATTGCGCCGAAACGGCCTTAATGGTTTCATGAACGCGGGGCATTATTATCCGCTCCCCGTATTCATCGCCTACGGTTTCATACAGCTGCTGAAGCTTATCGGGATCGGGATTATAGTTGATGGATATTGTCGATGTAACCGTTTGAAGGTTTTTCGACGCAGCTTCTGCTGTTACCTGGCCTCTTTTTGTGCGGATATCAACATCGGACACGCGCTGCATAACCGGCACTTTGAAGTGTATGCCTTCGCTTTTTATATGGGTTATTTTTCCCCATGTAAACACAACGCCCCTGTGCCCTGCTTTAACGATATAAAGGCTGTTTATCACAATGGTACAAATTATCAATGCTGTTATGCCGGCTATTGCCGTATTCCTGTTCATTGTATTACCTCACTTCTTTTTTTAAGTTTTTAAGAAAATTCGTTTTACGTCAACGATAATCTGACGTTTGTTTTTCATCCGTCATATCGGCTATCCGTACAGCCTATCCGCAGATATTTATCAATACCCGTCATAAAGCCCGCTTATAGACGCGCCCCGGTTTGTATACATTATCGCGCGGGCGAACAGCTCCGCGACCGATATCACCGTCATCCTGTCGAACTTTTTCTCTTCGGGGATGAAGACTGTATCGGTTACCACCAATCTGTTGAGCGACGAGTTTTTGAGCCTTTCGGTTGCCTTGCCCGACAGCACGGCGTGCACGCAGCAGGCGGATATCTCCGTTACGCCGAGGCGTTCGAGGGCCTTGACCACTTCGAGGATCGAGGCGCCGGAGGCTATTTCGTCGTCGAAGATGATGGCGCGCTTGCCCTTGACCTCACCGATTACATTGTGGATGGTGGGGGTCTCGGTATCGTCGTTGCGGCGCTTATCGAGTATGGCAAGCGGCAGGCCGAGCCTCACCGCGTATGCGCCCGCGCGTTTGGCGCTGCCGGCGTCGGGGGCCACTACCACACAGTTTTCGGTGCCCTGGTTGATGAAGAACTCGCACAGGAGCTTGCCGGACAGCAGGTGATCTACCGGTATGCGGAAGAAGCCCTGTATCTGGGGCGAGTGGAGGTTCATGGTCATCACGCGGTCGGCGCCGGCGGCCTGCAGTAGGTCGGCCATGAGGCGGGCGGTGATGGAGATGCGCGGCTCGTCCTTCTTGTCGGAGCGTACGTACGGAAAGTACGGTACCACGGCGGTTACGCGCTTGGCGCTCGCGTGCTTGGCGGCGTCTATCATTATAAGAAGCTCCATAATGCCCTCGCTGACCGGGGGGCACGACGGCTGAACGATGAAGACATCCTGCCCGCGTACGCTGTCGCAGATCTTCACCTTTATGTTCTCGTTGCTGAACTTTACGATCTCGCACCCGCCCAGCTCCACGCCGGCGGCGGTGCAGATTGCCCTGGCGAGGGGGATGTTGGCGTTGCCTGAGAAGATTTTGAGCGTGTTAGTCATTTTGACCCTGCTTTCGTCCTTTCGTGTATTATTGGGCTAATTTATTGATTTTCATTAACTTATGGTAATATCCGCACATATTCGTCATACACCTTGACCCCCGCCCCGTCCAAACCGTAAAATCCAAATTCTGCCGCTTACGGCTCAATCGTCGGGTATGGGCCCCTCCTGGCGCCTTGCGTCCCAATCAAAAGCTATATCCATCATCGAGTCGGTCATCAGTTTTGGCTGGGTTATGGTTTTGGGCTCGAAGTAGAAGTCCCCCTCTTCGAGGCCGAGCATACGGAAAATCGCCTCGCGGCCTATCTGGTTCCTGTAGAAGCCGTCTACCACCTGCCCCTTCACGAAAGTGAGGTACCCCTTGCGGCGGCCTGAGTAGATGTGCAGGACCCCCTCGCGCTGGCCGATTTCGAGGAACTGGATGGCGTCGAGCAGGGAGGTGTGCTTGAGGTTGCCGGAGAAGACGAAGCTTGTGTTTGACTGGCCGGACCACTCCATGGCGGCCCTGCGGCGCCTCTCCCGCACAAGAATTATGAGGCACGCCACGGCCACGCCGCCTAACAGGCCGGTGACCAGCACCCACACGGGAAATACTATTGAGCCCATAGCGCCCCCTTCCATCTCACAGCTGTTGCGTCCCCCGGTTAAGCCGCGCCGTCCCGGGGGAACTCATGATAATCCATAATATAATCTTTGACACGCTCAACTTTCTCAATTCCCTTAATTTTTTCTATTTGCCGGGAAATCTGCTTGAGCTGGTTCAGGTTCCGGATTTCTATCTGGAACGCCAGATCGCACCTGTCGCCGGCCCCTTTTATGTTCCCGTTGGCGACGCTGGCGCCAAAATTCATGAACACCGCGCTGACGTCGGTAAGGAGGCCGCTGCGGTCGGCGCCGGTGATTTTAAGGGTTACGTAGTACTTTTTTTGCTCGCCGTCGGCCCAGCTGACCTCCATGCTGCGCTCCCGGTCGTCCTCGAAGATACCCGTGTGCCGGCAGTCGGTGCGGTGAACCGAGATCCCGCGGCCCTTGGTCAGAAAGCCGATGATCCGGTCGCCGGGGATGGGGTTGCAGCACTGCGCGAAGCGCACCATCAGGTTGCTCCTGCCGCCCACCAAAATCCCCTGCGGGCGCTGGCCGGTCAGGTTCTTCATAAACTGCGACATCATCATGGAGGGGACGTTGCGCTTTATCTTGCGGTCCTGAAAATAGTTCATAACGCGGCTCTCGGTCAGCTCGCCGCGGCCCACCTGCTCGTAGAGGCGCTCTATGTTTATGAGGCCGAGGTGCTGCAAAAGCTCCGAGGCGTGGTCGCTGAAGTCGGAGTTGGCGTGCAGCTTCTCGTAGGCGCGCTGGATGATCTTTTTGCCCAAATCTATGCTCTCCTGCTTCTCGGCGTTGTTGAGCCAGTGGCGTATGGCGGAGCGCGCCTTGGGCGTTTTTACGTAGCGCATCATGTCGGCGGACGGGGTTTTGGAGTTTAGGTGCAGAATCTCTATGGTCTGCCCGCTCTTGAGCTCGGCATTTACCGGCTCAACGTGCCCGTCAATCTTGGCGCCTATGCAATGGATGCCGATATCGGTGTGCACGGCGAACGCGAAATCAAGCACCGTGGCGCCCTTGGGCATGGAGATCAGATTCCCCTTAGGCGTGAAGACGAATATCTCGGCGTCGAAGAGGTCGACCTTGAAGAACTCGTAGAACTCCGCCGAGTCGGTCAGGTTCTCCTGCCACTCTATTACGTTCTTCAGCCACGCTATCGCCTTGTCATCGGTGTTGGCCTCTTTGGAGGGCGGCGCCGCGCCCTCCTTGTAGAGCCAGTGCGCCGCGATCCCCTCTTCGGCGGTCTTGTTCATCTCCCATGTGCGTATCTGTATCTCCACTATGCTGCCCTGCGTACCCACCACCGTGGTATGCAGCGACCGGTACCCGTTGTTCTTGGGCGCGCCTATGTAGTCCTTGAACCGCTCCTGCACGGGCATCCACATGGAGTGGATTATGCCGAGGACGCAGTAGCAGTCCTTAACCGTGTCCACTATTATGCGGATGGCGAGGTTGTCATAGATCTCTTCAAACGGCTTGCCGCGCTTCTGCATCTTGTTGTAGATGCTGTAAAAGTGCTTGGGCCGTCCGGCGATAGTCGCGTTTATGCCCTCGTGCTCAAGGCGCGACCTTAACGGGCCGGCGAAGGCATCTATTACGGATTCGCGGTCTACCCTGCTCGCCACTACTTTCGAGACGATATCCTTGTACGCTTCAGGATACAGGTGCTTGAACGCGAGGTCGTCAAGCTCCCACTTGATTTTACCCATGCCGAGGCGCAGGGCCAGCGGGGAGTAGATGTCGAGCGTCTCGGTAGCTATCTGCTTGATTTTTTCGGGGTCGAGGTATTTTAGCGTGCGCAGGTTGTGCACGCGGTCGGCGAATTTTATGATGATAACGCGCAGGTCCTTGGCCATTGAGAGCAGCATCTTGCGGTAGGTCTCGGCCTGGCGGTCTTCGCGCGTCTTCATCTGCAGCGCCTTTATTTTCGTTACGCCGTCAACCAGAAGCGCTACGTCTTCGCCGAAATGCCGTACAAGATCGTCTTTGGTGGTAGATGTGTCTTCAAGGACATCATGCAATAGCCCCGCGGCTATGGTTACAGAATCGAGTTTCTGCTCGGCCAGAATGACCGCGGTGCATACGGGGTGTATAAAATAGAGCTCGCCCGACTTGCGGCGCTGGTCCTTGTGCGCCTCGGAGGCGAAAAGGTACGCCCTGCCGATGAGCTCCGCGTCCACGCCTGGGTTCACCTCCAATATCTTGTCAAGAAATTGCTTTACGGCAACCTCCGGAGTAGACGCGGGCAATGTGTTAAGGATGCTCTCCATACGCGATTATCCGGTTAAGATAACTGCTCTTTCTGCTGCTTGAACAGGTTGAGCTTGTTCTCCACCTCTCCGAGCAGAAAGCGCAGGTCGGACGCCTTCTGCACGGCCTCCTGAATACGCTGCTGCTCAGTAGAGAGGTTAGCCATGGTTGCCTTCACGTCCTCCGCCAGAATGCTCAGGCTGGAGATACGGTTCTCGGCCTCCTTTATCTGCTGCCTCTCTCGCGCAAGGTCCCTTATGCGTTTTTCGACAGAGTCCATCATGCCCGCCATCTCGTCTACCTTGCGGCCTATCTCGTCTATGCCGGACGACTTGGCGTTGATGTCGTCTATGCGCGACGCGGCGAGCGCGAGCAGGTCGTTCAGCCCGTCTATCTTCTTTTGCGCCGAGTTTACAAGCTCCCTCCCCTTGTCAATGGACTCTATGCGGATCTCCATGTCGGAGACCACGGTATCGACATTGGTGATGCGCGCGTCTATGGCCTCTATGCGGCTCGTGCGGCGGTTGATCTGGTCCATCTCGGCCTTGAGGCCGTCAAGCAGCTTCTCGACGCGGGCAAGCTCGGCGGCGGAGTCGCTTATTGTCGCCTGATGCCGCTTGAGCGACACTATCTGCTCATTGTTCTTATCGAGTATCCCGTTGAACGTATCGCGGTTCTGGCTTATAGACTGCTCGACCTCGCTGATGTACGCCTTGAACCTCTCCACGTCCTTCTCGGCGTCGGCAACGAGGCCCTGCAGCTTTATGCGTATGTCGCGTATGCGCGCCTCCTCTTCGGAAAGAGCCTGCTTCTCCTCCGTCAGGCGCGCCACCATGTTTTTCGCCTCAAGCGACTGTACGGATATGGACGACAGCTGCGTAATAACCCCGTCCACCTTCGCCTGCTCTTTTGTAAGGCTCTGTATCTTCATGTTGATATCGCCGAGCAGGTAGTTCAGCTGGTCGAGGCGCTTCTCCGTTTTTTCGACCATCGTCTTGCGCAAAAGCTGCGCGTTTATCCGCTCGTCGACCTCGGATACCATCGCGCCGAGCCCGTCTATCTTCTTCTGCACCTCGTCTATGATATCAGCCTTGTCTTCCGTGGCCTTTATACGGCCTTCGATTTTGCTCGACAGCGTGCCGAGGCTTTCTATCTTGCGGCCAACCTCGTTTATCTGGTCCTCGTACTTGCCGAAATCCTGCACGCGCTTTTCGAGCTTTTCGAGGTTCCCGAAAAAATCCACAATCTTGTGGTTGGTGTTCTCTATCTCTATGCGGTTCTTCTGCATCGTATCTTCGTTGGCGATGATATTGTCCATAAGCCCCTTGATCTCGTTGAGCCGGGGCTGAAATCCGGCGACCACTTTCTCCTCTTTGGCAAGCGCTTCTATTTTCCCCCCGATCTCGCCGATCTGCCCTTCTATGGAGCCTATGCGGTCGGTTATCGCGTCTATCGCCTGCCACTCCTTGCTCACCTCGTCTATCTTTACCTTTACCCTGTCCAAATTCTTCTCGTACTCCATGACCTGCGCCCTGCTGCCCTCGGCTATGGCCATGTGCTTGTTCAGTGTGTTGAGCGTCGTTTCGGTATTTTTGGCTACAGTGTGTATATCGCGGACCTTTTCGTTTATGGTGTCTATGTTCTTGCTGTGCTGGCGGACATCGTTGAGGCGGCTTTCAAAGTGGGCGTCGAGCCGGCGCGTCTCCTCCACCATGTCCGTCATCTCTTTCATAAGCTCCCTGAAGTTGCGGATCTCGTTGATTGACTCCTGGGAACGCTCCAGCATCTCGTCTATGCGCACCACGTTCTTCTCCGTTTTTTCCAAAGAGGCTATTTTGCCCTGCAGCTGCTTTATATCTACGTCTATGCGCCAGATCATGTTGTTGAGCAGCAGCGTCTCCTCGTTGGCCTTGTCGACCACCATCCTCTGCTTTTCGAGCGAAGCTATTTTTGTTTTTACGTATTCCGAGAGGCTGTTCAGGCTTTCGAGCTTTTCGCGCATCACCCTGAACCGCGAGATCTCCTGCTCCATGTCGCTCACCTTGCCCCGCACAATGTCGGCCTCGGCGTCGGACTCAGACCACTTGGCCTGCGCCACGCCGAACTGGTCTAACCACGACTTGACCTGCTCCTCAAGCTTGGCCATCTTGTCGTCGACCCGCTTCTGCCGGTCTTCGAGGTCTACCGCCCTCTTGAGCGTGTCAAGCACCGCAGCGCCGTTTGGCGTGTTCAGCTTTTCGATAAGGCCGTCGACCCGCGCGCCCAGCCCGTCTACGAATTTCTCCTGCGCGGTGATCTGCGCCACCGAGCGCTCCATGGCGCCTATGCGGTCCGCAAGCTTGTCGGACGCAGTGATGATCCCCTGAATCTCGCTCAGGTGCGCTTCAAGGAACTCCGCAAGCTCCTGCGGGTCCTTAATCTCTCTTTTCTTGGCTGAGAACATCATTTTTACAGAAGCTCCTCTTTAGAGAATGGTATCTCCCTTTGTATTTTCCAGCGGCCATGATCTTTCCTGAAGATCAGCCGCTTTGAATTCGTATTACCCGCGACATTCTGGTTCGTACGGTACGTCTGGTGAAAAATCACCGTCGCGACATCGTCCGTATACTCGGTGAGCATTATGTCGTTCAGGTCGACGCCTATAAACGTAAACGCGTTGAACAAACCCGCCTTGCGCGCCCTGAACGCATCCCACTTTATCGTGCCCCGCTCCAGAAACGACGCCTGCAGATAAAAATCCGAGTACGTCTCTATGTTGCGCGACTCCCACGCTTTTTTCCAGTCGGTCACCAACGCCGTAAACTCCGACTGCATTTCGCCGTAGTGCTTTACAACCTCGTCCCGCCGCGTTTTAAGCGCCCTGAAGTCTACCGACGCCAGGTGCTTTTTCGCCTCCTCCTCGCCGCTTACGATAACAATCGGCACGCCCGCCCACTCCATTTTCAGTATCCTCGACAGCTCAAGGATGTCGGGGTTGGAGGTGGCCACGCACCCCTGCGTGAAGAGCGGGGGGATGTTGCCTCGGTCCGAGCCGTGTATCCATATCCCGTGCCCCGTGCGCCGCTCCCGGCGGTCCTGCTCGTTCGGGTAGTCGGTTATGAACGCCGCCGGGCCGTAAACGTTGGTCAGCTCGGTCCGGTGCTTGCGCCCGACTATGTAATAGACCCCCTGCGGGGTCTTCTTGTCGCCCTCGACCACCTTGCGCCCGTCCATCTCACCCGTGGCGACGGGAAAAGCCCGCACGACCTCCCAGCCGGCCGGCTCGTTTTTGAACAGGTACATCACTTTCGCCGCCTTGTCCACCAAAATCAGCCAGTTCGAGGCGTCGCGCGGTATCCCGGCTTTAAAGACCTCGGCCAGCTTGTCGGCGGAGCGCGCCGCCGGCGGCGTGGAGGCCGCCGACAGGTCCCTCACCGGCGGCGTGGTGTCGGCGGGCTGGGCCGTCGCCGCCTGCTCCGCGTACCCCTCCGGCAAAACCGCCGCTTCCGGCAAAACCGCGTCGGCGGGCAGGTCCGGCTGATCGCGCGGCACGGTTTTCGGGATATCCATGGCGTCCATGTCTTCCAAAACGGTGTCCGCGCCGCCGGACGCCGCCTCTTTGCCTCCGCCATCCGGGCCCCGGACATTCGAATGTGCCAGCTCGGCCACTATCGGGGCGAGCCGGGATACCCCAAAAATCAACAAAACCAGCACCGCAACGGCCCCTATTACCTTAAACGCCTTGGCAACGCGCAATTTCAGCGTATAAAAATCGGCGCTTATGGCCTGCTGCTTACGGGTGGACTGGGTATCATAGGCGCGCGAAATCTCCCGAGACCGCTTCCACGTATTTACACGGAACTCGATTTCCTTGAGCTTAAACGCCAGATACCTGTTAAAACTGTCCAAAAGCCGCATAATTATGTCAATTTTTCCGTAAAATGTTATACCAACCGGCTGCCCGGAGATATCATACCATTATAAATTATAATATTATGGCCATGCCGATATAAAGTGAAAAGTAAAATATTGTTACCGGGGCGGAAAACGGGCCTTCACCGCAGGCAGGGCTAAACAGTTGGGCCGGGTAGACAAAACACAGGATATTAAAGATATACGATACTCCATAAAACAAACAACCATCCGATCATCTCTGCGACGGGGAGGGCCGGTTTCATGACCACCAAACCACCTCCCGGCGCCAAAACGATCCTCGCCCTTGCCACCCTCGCGGTAATCTCGGCGGGGGGCGGGCAAGGGGCGCGGCCGGCCCCGCCTACGAAAATTTTTTACATTTGGGGGGCGGCACAATATATATTTATAAGTTAAATCCTAAAATTACAATTTATGGGAAGGAGGAATCGGTATGGCCAGAGTGTACAATTTTTCGGCGGGCCCGTCCATGCTCCCTGAGGAGGTCCTCAGGATAGCGGCGGGGGAGATGCTTGACTACGACGGTACCGGGACGTCGGTTATGGAGATGAGCCACAGGTCTGCGGCGTTCATCAAAATAGCGGCCGACGCCGAGAAGTCCCTCCGCGAGCTCATGGAGATCCCGGACAACTACAAAGTGCTCTTCCTCCAGGGCGGCGCGTCCACCCAGTTCGCCATGGTACCGCTCAACCTGATGGGGCGCTCCCCGAGCAAGACGGCCGACATCGTCAATACCGGCATGTGGTCCAAAAAGGCCATCAGCGAGGCCAAAAAGTTCGGCACGGTGCGGGTAGTCGCTACCTCCGAGGATAAGAACTTCACCTATATCCCGGAGCTGACCAAAGACATGTTCGACCAGTCGGCCTCGTACGCCCACATCACGCCGAACAACACGATCTTCGGCACCCGCTACCGCGACATCCCCGACACCGGAGATGTGCCGCTCGTCGCCGACATGTCGTCCTGCATCCTCTCCGAGAAGTACGACGTTAAAAAGTTCGGCATAATCTACGCCGGCGCCCAGAAGAACGTGGGCCCCGCGGGCGTAACGCTCGCAATCGTCCGCGAAGACCTCATCGGCAACGAGCTTGATGGCACGCCCACGATGCTCGGCTACAAGATCCACGCCGAAAACGACTCCATGTACAATACCCCGCCCTGCTACTCGCTCTACATCGCCAAGCTTGTCTTCGACTGGCTCAAGGCCAAGGGCGGCGTGGCGGCGATGCAGAAGATCAACGAGGAGAAAGCAAACCTCCTCTACGATTTCCTCGACAACTCCAAGCTCTTCAAGGGCACGGTAGAGAAAAAATACCGCTCCCTGATGAACATCCCGTTCGTAACCGGCTCCGAAGACCTCGACAAGGCCTTCGACAAGCAGGCAATCGCGCAGGGCTTCATCAACCTGAAGGGCCACCGCTCAGTAGGCGGGATGAGGGCCAGCATCTACAACGCCATGCCGGTCGAAGGCGTTAAGAAGCTGGTTGAGTTCATGAAAGATTTTGAATCCAAAAACACTTAATTACAGGAGATAATTTTAGATGTACAAGATACAAACATTAAATAAAATCAGCCCCATCGGTCTCGACCTCTTCCCCCGCGAAGACTACGAGATCGCGTCCGAAATAGTCAATCCCGACGCCATCGTCCTGCGCAGCTTCAAGATGCACGACATGGCGATACCCGGCTCCGTCAAGGCGGTAGCCCGCGCCGGCGCCGGCGTCAACAACATCCCCATCGACAAGTGCACCGACGCGGGGATAGTGGTCTTCAACACGCCGGGCGCAAACGCAAACGGCGTCAAGGAGCTCGCCCTCGCCGGCCTCCTCATGTCGTCCCGCCGCCTCGTCCCCGGCATTGCCTGGGCCAAAACCCTCATAGGCAAGGGCGACGAAGTAGGCGCGCTCGTCGAAAAGGGCAAGGGCGACTTCGTAGGCCCCGAAATCAAGGGCAAGCGCCTCGGCGTAATCGGCCTCGGCGCGATCGGCGTCATGGTCGCCAACGACGCCGTCGAGCTCGGCATGGAGGTAATGGGCTACGACCCGTTCATCTCCGTAGGCGCCGCGTGGAAACTCTCCCGCAACGTCACGCAGGCAAAGGGGCTCGATAGCCTTCTGGCCGACTGCGACTACATCTCCCTGCACGTGCCGCTCACCGACAGCACAAAGGGGATGATAAACAAGGAGCGCATCTCCATAATGAAGAAAGGCGCGCGCATCCTCAACTTCTCCCGCGGCGATCTCGTCAACAACGCCGACATGATCGAAGCGCTCGGCAGCGGGCAGGTGGGCGTATACGTGACCGACTTCCCCAACGAGGCGCTGCTCAAGCAGGAGAACGTGATCCCGTTCCCGCACCTCGGCGCGTCCACGCCAGAAGCCGAAGACAACTGCGCGGTGATGGCCGTCAACCAGACCAAAGACTTCCTTGAGTTCGGCAACATCAAAAACTCGGTCAACTTCCCCGACTGCGACCTCGACTTCCGCAGCAAGACGCGCGTCGTGATCGCCAACAAGAACGTCCCCAACATGGTAGGCCAGATCACCGGCGTGCTCGCGGCGGACAAGATCAACATCTCCGACATGATCAACAAGCACAAGGGCGACCTCGCGTACAATATCATCGATATCGACGGCGACCTGCCCGAGAGCGCGGTGGAGAAGATACGCGGCATCGAGGGAGTCATCATGGCGCGGGTTATCAGGAAGTAGGTGTTTGGAGTTTGTGTTGATGTTACATTGATGTTTAGATTTGCGTTATCCTGCGCCCCGCCGAATCCCCGGCGGGGCGTTTTTTGAAAAAACCTGGCCTGCCGCCCGTTAGCGCAGGCATTGGATGTATCTGCATATCTGCACATACGGGGTAAAAAATGAACGTACGGATGGATGAACTGGTAAAGGCCGTGGCAGTCGCGCTCGACATCGTAGAGTGCGAGCTTCTGGGCGCGAGCGCGAACCACGGCAAGCGCATAGCGACCCTCTGCTCCATGATGGGCCGCGCGGCCGGGATGAACGAGGATGAGCAAAGAACGCTCACGACCTGCGCCCTCTTCCACGACAACGCCCTCACCGAGTACATCCTCTCGGAGCGGACAGGCGACGAGCACGGCAAGGATTTCAAGCTGCACTGCACATACGGGCAACGCAACATCGAGCGCCTGCCGTTCACCTCCGACGTCAAAGGCATAGTACTCTACCACCACGAACACGCCGACGGCAGCGGCCCATTCGGCAAGAGAGACGGCGAGTTCCCCCTCGGCGCGGAACTGATAGCTATCGCGGATATGCTCGACACCGGCCACCACTTGCAGCGCATACCCGCCGGCAGCCTGCCGTCCATACAAAAACAAATCAGCGAACAATCCGGCAAACGCTACACAAAAAGAGCGGCAGAGGCGATGCTGTCAATCCTCACCGCCGAGACGCTGGCGATGCTGCAAAATGAGAACATAAACGAAACCGCCGCGCGGATAATCCCAGCATGGCACGTAACCCTTGAAAACGACGCGCTCATGAACCTCGCCGACCTAACCGCCAGAATCATCGACTACAAGTCCGTCTTCACCAAAAAGCACTCCGTCCAAATCGCCAACAGGGCCTGGCTGATGGGCGGCTATTACAACTTCGACCCCGCAACGCGCACGAAAACCTACCTCGCCGCGGCAATGCACGACCTCGGAAAATTAGCCACGCCAAACGAAATACTCGACAAACCCGGCAAGCTCACCCCCGAAGAGTTCAACACCATAAAGGCCCACGTAAAGGGTACCTATGATATCCTGAGCGGCATAACCGGATTCGAAGACGTCTGCGGCTGGGCCTCAAATCACCACGAGAAATTAGACGGCACCGGATACTGGTTCGGGAAAGACGCGCAAGACCTCGACTTCATATCACGCCTCCTCGCCTGCACCGACATCTACCAGGCCGTCTGCGAAGACCGCCCCTACCACCCCGGCCGCACCCACGCCGACACCATGCCGATACTCCGGGACATGGCCGCAAAAGGATTCATAGACGCAGGCATCGTAAAAGACTTCGACACGGCCATGGCGGAATACTCAGGCAGAGACGTCCCGGGGCCGGAACGCGTTCAACATTAAGTCAATTTTTTTGGAACTGGACGGCGCAAATAGTTTTACCCTCCCTCTGCCGGAACGTCGATACCTCAATAGTATCGCCACAACCCATGTCATCCAAATGGGGTAACCAGTAGAAGTTTCTCCTTTACATGACAGAATACTAAACTCTTACGTGTGCGCATAGAAAGATTTTTCTGTTTGACGTGAATATGTTGGCAGGATGCATCTATCGTGGTATATTAGGGCGATTTTGCTCAATATCTACTAACAAACCTTTTATCAAACTGTGTCTTTGAATAAATATAAACTTTCTTGAAATATAAATTCTCAAAATAAGCAAGGTTGAACCTATCGGCGCGTTTATACATCATATTCTTAATAGACATTTGTTCCGTGTCTTCGCTATGCACAAGAATGAAGTTCATATTATCACGTGTAAATTCAGTAGTAACAGAAAATTTTTCAGTAAGCATAAGTAAACTTTCCAAGGCTTTCGTTCTGATATCACGCTCATTAATATTTCCATTTTTAAATTCAATCATAAAAAATATATTATGAGTAGTCATATATAGCAACGCATCACAAGACATCGGTAGTCCGTTTACTGGTTTGCCGCGTGACGATAGTTTTTTTACAAAATCTTCCTTAAATCTGTCTAAATTAACAACAAGCTTTTGAGATGATGTCATAGATTCCGAATTGGCACTGTCCGCAGACGTTCTTTCAAGCGTATCGGGAAACGCGTCCAACATTTCTTTGTAGACATTTTCTATCATTTTAATCATCATATTCCATGTCATCCAGTTTCCTAAGCGGGGTTGCCAATAGCTTATATATCGCGTCTATATTGCTTGTAACTTCCCGTACATCAGACGTGTCACCATTGTTTTCGGCCAAATAATAATTTATTTTATCTTTAATACTGTGCATTTTACCATAGGCCTCTATCGCATTAAGGAAATACGGGCTATGGGTCGTGAGGAGTATTCTTAAATTAAACTCTTTTTGTAAAAGAACCAGAATCTCTGCAAAATGTAATTGCCATACAGGATGAAGGTGAATCTCCGGCTCATCTAAAATCAAAACATCCTGCTCTTGAATCTCACCTAATTCTAAAAGTCGTTTAATAACTAAAAACGTTTTCATCCCCGCAGAAACATTGACGAACGGAATGGTTTCTATTAAACCAGCTTCTATAAACATCAAATCATCATTTTCTTCTCTGAATTCGCCGCTAATAATTGAGCGTATCTTTGATAGGATATTTGCTATCTTTTGATCAATAATAACTTCATCAATTAAGGTATTTTTTGAGTTTTTCTTTCCAAGGCGGCGACGAAGATTTTCTCTGTGATTAATCTCGAATCCATAATTCATCATATAGAAAGGATGTGCACTGTCCTCATTCCATATTTGAACATGATCCATGACAAATGGAGTATCAATATATATAGCGTTGTGGCGAATGCCAATATTGTCAGTAAAACCATTACATTTATTGTCTTTTATATGTACATCAACATTTTTGCCTTTAATAATTAGTGAAACATTTCCAGTTGCATCAGGTAGATTAACATGATTGACCTTTCCCTCAAATTCAGATTGAAAATGACGATTAACAAGGACTTCTTGCATTTTATCATCACTAACAATCAAAGAACGCCTAATATTATCTATCATCTCAATAAAATATTTTTCATTATCGTTAAGAACGGAGTTGAGCCTTTCTGGTATTGCATATGCAATAGTTTTCCGAATATTATCTTCAGACAAATTTTTTATATTTGTGTTCTCTATATCGTTAATGAGTTTAAGACTTAATTTTTTCGAAAGAATCGGATGAATTCCAAAGGGACTACTGCGTATAATACGAAAAATATGGCTAATTCGTTCATTACGAATAGCCGTTTGCATATTGCAAAAAGCATTGAATATGCAGTAGAGCGCTTTACCGATAGTGCTTTTACCGGTAAAATTCTCCCCAGCAACAACAGTAATTCCTTTCATTACAAGCTCAGAATTGCAAATTTTACCGATACCACTTATTTTAAGATGCATAACATTATCCCTAAGTCATTGATTTTTATCATGTTATGATGCTTTTTTGCCCATTTTCCAGTTTTATTCTTGGGGCCCAACATCACAGACAATTATAACCACATTTTAAAATACTAAAATGTACGTAGCCGATGCAAGTATTTTTTGAAATATTATGAAAAATATAAATGCCAAAGTTATTGCTTGCCTTTATAATGTTTTTTTAGCTTAGACCAATTTTCCTAAGCTGATCACAAATTGCTGCCGACTCACCAACAAGTACCCCGACCCCAGAACATGGTAGGACGGCGCAACTCGCCTTACCTCCCTCTGCTGGAACTCGAGAACTACCCGTGGGGGATCGCGCGCAAGGTTTTGGAGAGAGGGAAAGTGCTGTACCCCAAGGGGTAAAATCGGCCCAATAGCGGCATTTTGGCAAAAAAAACGCCTGTGGAGTTGATTTTGACCGGGGAAAATGCTATATTAATGTTACAGATATTTCAGGCAAACAAAAAACAGCGGGTTGAGAGATAAAATGGTGTATCCAAACGAGCTTGCGGGAATAAAACGGGTGAACCACCCATGAGCGCCGCAATAAGCGAGATTATCGGCTTTGTAAAAAAAGAACTCGTAGATTGCTACGATAACGTGGAATACTGCGGTGTGTGGCGCGGCTACGACGCGTACTCGCCTTTCAGAAACGACGGCGAGCGTATCGTTGTGGGAGGGCCATTTATCGTCCTCGTGCAGGGTGATACTATACGTATGGCTACGGAAGATGAGGCTTTTACGTTCTTAGATGAAGTCTATCCCAACCCCGAAGACCCAGTCACTGCCTGACCGCCACCTACGGCATCCATCAGCACTGACTGGGACGGCGCAACTCGCCTTACCTCACTCTGCCGGAACGCCGATACCTCAATAGAACCGCACCTGATGGAACTCGAGGACGACCCGTGGGGGATCGCGCGCAAGGTTTTGAGGAGGGGGAAAGTGCTGTACCCCAAGGGGTAAAACCATTGTAATAACGTTGAATTGCGTACCATCGTTTACCTCATCTACTTAAATGAACGTGATTGGTGATGGTGGTGGGGATGGTGGATTCATCGCTTTGATATGTTCAATAAAACCTAGTGATTGCTTTTCATCATCATTCCACTGCGGCATACGATATGAATCCTGAAAATTCACAATTAAATCATTGACAGTTGTATTGTTCATAAGGATTCTATTTATATTTATTTGTATATCATTGAATTGTTCATATGTTTCATAATAAAAAATTTTTATAGAAGAAATATATTTACTATTAAAAATTTCATTTAGAATTACACCGTCAGACAAACCGCAGGAATGCCCTAAAATCATTACATTAACAGGTCCTTCATCCCATTCGGATGAGCCTAAAAACTTTTTGAGCGTATCTTTGTCTTTGGCCCTACTATATAAATGGTTTTTTATATTTTCAAGAAAATTATTTTTATTTATAGAAAGTAATTTTTGGTTGTCTTCATCTTTTGCCCCATAGCCAAATATTATTGGTTTTTCGATGTTTTCCAACTCACCGTGAATGTGTATTATTGGACATTTTATTACATTCGAATATAGTTTTTTTATTGTATTGGTATAATTGAAATTCAATATCATAGCTTCACTACTCGAATGCTCCGAATTCGTAAAATGGTTAAAAAAATACTTATAGCTATTTATTTCAGTAGCCTTTTTTTCTGCTACAGTAAGATGGTCAGATAAATATTTTTTAATCCCTTTAAAGTCTTCGTTTAATTTCCGTGTGTCGAAATTGTTGTTGCAATTGTTCATCAATTCATCAAAATATTTATTTTCAATCTCACACCATTTATATTCAGCGATATCTATTAATAATTGGCGTATAAACTCATTGTAAAACACAGGCTCATTATAGCCCGGAAATGGCCTTTGTACTGCATTTAACAATGCCTCGAATGAATTGGTTTCTGGATATAAAGAATTCGGATCTAAAATATCATTATACAGATTTTTATCAGTGAAATATTTGCCAAACAAATCTTGCATAAATTCATAATAAGTCGTTCTCAAATTATGTGCTTTGTCAAAGCCATTTCCAACTATAATTAAATATTTCATCGATTTATCCTTTTGTCATCTACATTTTGAATTTGTCAACAGCGCCAATTAGTTCAATCGCATTATCTTCAAACAAAATCAAGCTTTTTGTCGAAGATGAGGATTGATAAAATAATTTTCGCTGCCGTTGATAATTTTTTTACCCTGACAATACGCATATACCTCGGCTTTAGTCTCATAATATTGTCTTTTGCCCCTATATAAGCAACAATAAAGATCAAAAGATATGCGTTCACTAACCTTAAAAGTAATTATTTGCAATTTTGCATTGTCAGCATAATCAAAATTTTCTTCCTTGACAATAGGATAGTAATCGTACATCAAATTTATTCCACAATTTCGAGCATAATATGGATTTTCACTTCTTTTAAACCAGCCTCTACCCTCACAATATGCATACAACTCTCTTTCGGTTGTGAAACTCTGTCCTGAACCGCCATATCGGGCACAATGGAACAAGAGTTCACCTTGTAAGTTATAAATACGTTGCAATTGAATCCGCCCATTTTTTTGAAGTTCCTTAAATACTTCGAAAGTTTCGCCATTCATATTCAATTCTCCTTTTGTAATAGATTTTTATACCTCTCCATCAACTCGGCCACACACACAGCCTCGCTGGTATCCTTGACCGAAAAGCCGTACAGTTTCATCACGGCCTTATCAAGGTCGCGGTGAGCTTTTACCAGGGTTGGGTGGAAGGGCATGGAGGTCTCGCCGTACATGTCGGCGAGGGTGCTGTTGGGGTATGAGGCTCTGGCGGTCAGGACGCTTTGCGCTAAATCGGAGATTAACGCTTTTTGGTCTTCGGTTGCGTCTGGCCATGGGAAAGTATTATATACAATGGCTTTTGAATACGAATAATCGCTTTTCATACGTCCGCATACTGCTCGTGTCCAAGCCATATGTACATTTGAAGTCAAGATACCAAAATGATAGAGTGTTGCGTTTGGAACTATTATAAGTTTGTTGCTGGCTATAACATCAGAATTGAGATATCCGATAGGTATATAACGTCTATTCTCTGATGAGACCTCTGGTACAGCTAAATACCGCGTTTCAGGATGAGTTTGCGAAAAAAACAAATGTGGCGTTGCGGCTTTTTCAACAGTTGGTTTCGCGCTACTTGCAAGCCGAAACGCTCTTACTTTTTCAAGCCGCTCTAAAATGGATGGGCACTTTTTGACATCAGAAAATGGTGCACCTTTTAACCAAAGGCAGAATCGTTCTTTGCCATTGATAAACTCAACAGAGCCTAAATAACGCCGTATCAATTTTTCAGCGTGTGGTTCTTTTTTCAACAATTCGTCCTTTTCTTCTGGTGTCAAAATTAGATGTCCACCATCAGATGGTTGATTCCCTTTTGTCATTTTAGGAACATCACAAATTGGTGTACCTCGGCTGGCAATCAATATATTCGGCGCATCCACAAGATACGGATTTATATTCTTCGCTTTAATCTTTTCATCACCATCATATATCGTCTTTTTTCCGCGGCCTCCTATACTAAATCCAATAATAACACAATGAACCGCTGCCTTGCCTTTCGCCTCGTTACCCCACTTGAACGTGCGATATCCAAAATCAATCTGCACGCCGTAGCTCTCAAACAGTTTTCCCCATAGCGGAGCAACCTGTTCGCCTTGTGTAATGGAGTTTGTCGAGACAAAAGCCGCTTTTATCAACGTATTCTGTATATATGCCGCCGCTTTGTGATACCACGCGCCGACATAATCAATACTGTTAGAAAGTTTAATTTTTCCGAAAATTGATACCGCGTCGTTCTTTTGCTCGGCAGACATCATGGACGCGCCCACAAACGGCGGATTTCCTAATATATAGCTCAACTCCTGTTTCGATATGATACTTTCCCAATCAACGTGAAGCGCGTTATCATGCACAATTGTTGCGCTTTGGCAGAGCGGCAGCCTTGCAAAGTATTGCCCCAGCATCTCCGACGCTTTGATGTTCATCTGGTGGTCTGTCAGCCACATGCCTACCTGCGCGATTTGGCAGGGGAAGTCTTCGTATTCGATTCCGTAGAACTGTTCGACGTTTACTTTCAGCATTGGCGAGATGTCTGTTACGAGCTGTACGCTGCTGCTTTTCATCCGCAGGACTTCGAGTTCGAGCGTCCGCAGTTCGCGGTAGGTGATGATGAGGAAGTTGCCGCATCCGCAGGCCGGGTCTAAGAATTTGAGGCGCGCGATTTTGTTGTGGAACGCGTCGAGCGCGGCGGGGTCGGTTTTCACGCGCTTGAACTCTTTGTACAGGTCGTCCATGAAGAGCGGGTTGATGAGTTTGAGGATGTTTTCCTCGCTTGTGTAGTGCGCGCCTAATTCGCGGCGCTGGTCTTTGTCCATGACGCCCTGGAACATCGCGCCGAAGATGGCGGGCGAGATGTTGTTCCAGTCGAAGCTGATGCAGTCGATGAGGGTTTGACGCATGTTTTTGTCGAACTCGGCGATGGGCAGGCGGTCTTTGAACAGGCCGCCGTTGATGTAGCGGAACTGTTTGAGGTCGTCCGCGAGCAGTGTGCGTTTGCTGCGTGTTTCTTCGGGCATGTTGAGGATGTCGAACAGGGCGGCGATTCTTGCCGAGAGGTCGGAGCCGTCGGGTTTGGATTTTTCGATGTATTGCAGGAAGCTGTCTTTGGGGAAGATTCCCGTGTCGTCGGCGAAGAGGCAGAATAGCAGGCGGACGAGGTACACTTCGAGGTCGTGCCCTTCGTAGCCGTGGCTTTTGAGCGCGTCGTGGAGCCGCGCCATTTTCTCGGCGGCCTTGACGTTGACCTCGACCTGATTGTCGCGCACGCGCTCGGTATCGTACCCGGCGATGTCGGCGAAGTATTTGATGTGCTTGCGCAGGTCTTTCGTCTTGAACTTGAAGATTTTGTTCTCTGACCGCCGGCAGAGCTGGACGGTCTCGAAGTCGCAGACGAGCCACAGGTCGGGGATGTCGTCGTCCGGCAGGTTTTGCATATAGGTTTGTAGCTGCTTGAACGCCGCCGCGAGGTCTTTGCCCCGGCTCTTCATCTCGATAGCGATTTTCTTTTTCCACAGGTAGTCAACGTACCCGGCGGTCCCGCCGGACAGCGGTACTTTGGCCTCGAAGTCCCCAACTTTGAGCGGGTCGGTTACGCCAAAGACGCGCAAAAAGTCAACTAAGAAGCTCTGCGCCTCCGCCTCCTCATTTTTCGCGTCTTTCCATCGCTTGGAAAACGCGATGGCATTAACTTGTATGTCGTCCCATGCTAATGGCATGATGGTTCCGGCCGCCTGTCATTCTGGTGAGCAATTCGTTATCAATAAATAATATACATTATGGATTGATGCCCTGATTAAAGTATTTCAAGGGCATGGATAATTTGCCACCGCTCTTTGGGATGGAACATTGTTGGATATGTTATTATTTCTCCTACAAATCCCAGTTCCCCCCGGCGTCGCTCTGCATTATCGGTACCCCCGACTCCACGTCCAATATCCTCATCTGCAGGCGGCGCATACCGCCGGTTCCTGATATCGCTATGATGATTATCACGCTGGCGCCTGTTCGGTTTCCGGCTTGCAGGATATCGCTGTCGCTCACGCTTCCCGACATTTGCTGGAGCAGTTCGCTTTCGATGAATTCGGAGTTTTCGCGGTCTACGACTATTACGCCTTTCTGTATGAGCGCGGAGGTTATGCCGTCTGCCGCAGCGCTTGCCAGCTGGCGTTCGCTTCGCGCGTTGTTGACTATCCACACCCTCGACCTCGGCGGCAGGATCTTAAGCGCCTCGCCCGACGCGTAGGCGATGATCTTGTCTATCGGCCTTGCGGCCACTTTGTATTCGGTGTCTACCGTTTCCTGTTCTTCAAGCCGCTTGTTCAGGCGGATAATTTCCTCGCGGGCCTTGGGGTTGCCGGTCTGGCTTGAGGCTTCCTGCATCAGCCTTATCGCCTCGCGGGTTTCGCCGAGCGCTTCCTGCATTATGCTGGCGTTGTAGATTGATGCGAAGGTGCCGTATTCGCTGTAGATTTTCATGTATTGGGCGAGGGCGCTCTTGTAGCTCTTCTGCTTAACCAGCGCCGCCGCGCTTTTCATCCGCTCGCGCAGGGCCTTGTCTTTGTTCGGCTCGGCCATCAGAGTGCGCGTCTCTATCACGCTATACGGCGCGATATCTCTTGGCAGGCCGCGCAATACGCGGCACTCCTGCAGCAGCCTGAAGACGGATTTAAGAGCATACCCCTCCTCCTGTTTGTCGGCGGCGCCGGCGGTCCTGTTGGCGAACCCAACCACGCTGCCGTCGCGCGTACGCTCAAGCGAGTAGCTTATGGTGAGCTCAACCTCCCGCTCGATGAAGGTAACCGGCTCCATCTCATTCGTGTCGGGATTCTTGCGGTTCTCTGTGGTGACCTTGTCGTTGCTCTCTATGCTCATGACCTTCCCGGTGAATATCGCGTCTACGTGGTTCGCGAGGCTCTCGCCGCTGCTGCGCAGGCGGTCCACCTCTGACGCGGATATAAGCGTGAAGTGGCCCGTCTGCCTGATGCGCTCGGTGGCCGTGGCCGTGAGGTGCTCGGCGATCTGCGCCTGCTCGCGGCCCCGGCTGTACTCAAACGGCATGACCGCGACGCGGCTGATGCCGACGGTGTTCCAGTTGGGCGGGCGATCCACCTGCAGCTGGACGGTAGGGGCGCAACCGGAAAAAACAAGCGCCGCTAAAAATATGGAAACGATTATTATCCTGCGCACGGGTAAGTCCCTCCTGAAAACGCCGCAAATCTGTGAATATATCCGCCTATACCGGGCACGTACCGTCCACACTATTAAAGCATCAGACAGCCTCCGGCGGCAAAATCATTACAAAAATAACATCCGCGCGGGGCTGGGTGCAAAAAATCGTTAATAAATGTTAATTTGTTGCAATCAGCGGCCAGCGCACAGGGTGCCGTCCGACGACTGCACGACCAGCGTGATGTCGCCGGACGGCACCCTGTGCGCTGGCCTATAGCGTGTACATTAAATGAAAATTTCTCGCAATAGGCATAGGTGCGGATAGGCGCGGAGGCGACATCACGCTGGTCGTGCAGTCGTCTCCGCGCCTATCCGTGCCTATGCCGGCTCCTATACCACACAAATGTCAGTTTTTCACAAATACCGGATATGCTTGACCGTGATGACGCCCATGATACATATTTGTATTATAATTCACATACGCGGCCGGCAAACTTTATCGCGGGGAGGATGGCACTATGGACAAATCGCTTTTGGAGACCGTTTTACACGACTTTGAGCACTGGGAGAACTCCTCACCCCATCCTATAAATGTGGGGCTTGGGCTCGTCACAAAGCCGGTCGCGTTCGCCCTCAACCCCCTTATGTCCAAACTGGCCCCGCTGCTTGAGGGCGTCGTCTCCAAGGCTAACGAGTACATATCCGCCGCCGTAGACAGCGTTTCCAACAAAACCCCGGGTTTTGACGCCGCAGACGCGAAGAGCTTCGAGGAGTGGTTCGCGAGGGCCAACAAGGAGGCGGAGAACTGGAAGCTGGCGGGGGTCGGGTCGCTGACCGTGGAAGGCGGGGCGACCGGCGCCGGCGGGATGGCGCTGTTGCTGGTGGATATCCCCGCGTCGTTCAGCCTGATTCTGGGGTTCGCCAACAAAATCGCGCTCACATACGGGCTGCCCATCAAATCCGAACAGGTGCAGATAGCGATCCTCAACGCGGTATGCGCCGGCACCGCGAACACCCTGAAAGACAAGACCGCCGCAATCCACGGCCTGAAAAACGCGGAGAAAATACTGCGGACATCCAATTGGAAACACATCTACAGCCAATCAATAGACAACGTCCTTTCTACCGAGGGCATCATCGTAGCCGTGAGGGAGTTTTTGAAGAAGATGGGGATCAACATAACGAGCAGGAAGGCCCCGCAGGTCATACCCGCCGTAATAGGCGCGGCTGCCGGGGCGACCATCAACTGCGCGTGGGCCGCGGACGCTCTGGAGGCGGTCAGGCAGTTCTCCAGAAAGTGGGCCGTAGAGACATACTACTCAAAATCAGGGCAAGAGTCAGACACCCCGGCATTAGTGTCAAACTCACCCCCCTGCGATTAAGACGCAAACTTATCAAGCAGCCAAACAACGTTCTCGCCCAGCCGGGTCATTGTCTTCACGCCCTCATCGTCGCCCTCGTACTCGCCCTTGTCACGCGCGAGGCTCATGCCCCAGTAGGAGCTGCCGGGGACTATCATGTCGTTTATCAGGAAAAAGTGGTTGATGGAGTCGATAACGTGGATGCTGCCGGCCCGGCGTACTGCGGCGACGCCCGCGCCGATCTTGCGGCTGAACTTCATGCCGTCGCAGCGGGAGACGTAGCCCGTGCGGTCTATGACGGCCTTGGTCTCGGGGGTCAGGTCGGAGAAGTAGGTGGGCGAGCCGATGATTATCGCGCCGGCCGCGGCCATTTTGTTGTAGAGCTCGTTCACCCAGTCGTCGGTGGCGCAGCGGCCCGGATGCTTGCCGCAGCCGCCGCAGGCGAGGCAGCCGCGCACGGGCTTGCCGCCGGCCTGGTAGAGCTCGGTGTCGTGGCCGGCGTCCTTGCAGACGGACAGCACCGTTTTAAGCATGGCGGCAGTGTTGCCGTCGGGGCGGGGGCTTCCGTTGATGGCTAAAATCTTTGCTTTCGCTGACATGGTCTTTCGCTCCTTTTTGTGATTATCCAACGTTAGTGTTATATGGTATTAAATATAATATCTGCTGTGTTTAATACAGTACTCGCCGCGGCTTCGGGGCCTTTCGCGGTCCTTCATTTATACCGGGATCGCCTCGTCGATCAGCATTATGGGGATATCCTCGCGGATCGGGTAGAGGTATTTGCCGTCCTCGCGCAGGAGGCCGCTTTCGATGGGGTCCTTGACGACCGCGCCGCCGCGGTTGGTTATTTTGCCGGCGGTGATGCCCTCGTTCAGCTTCTTGATGACGTCATTGCCAACAAGCGCGACGTCTTGCTTGGTTTCGGGGCAGCAGAGAATGTCTAACAGTACTTTGTCTACCATAATGCGTTTTTCCTTTATTTTTTGATACACGATTTAACCGCGTCAGCCACTATCTTTATCCCCTGCGCGATCTTGTCTTCGGGCGTGCTCGAGAACGCGAGGCGCAGGCAGTCGTTCTTCTTGCCAGCCGGGTCAAACGCGCTGCCTATCACGAACGCGGCGCCGTTTTTGTACGAGGCCTCGAATACGTCGGAGGCGTTCATGTACGCCGGCAGCGTTACCCAAATGTAAAACCCGCCCTTGGGAACCGTCCATGATACCTCTTTCGGCATGTGCTCCTTGAGGCTGTCAAGCATGGTCTCCGCGCGACGCTTGTAGGCGGCGCGGATCATCTCCAAATATCCCGGCAGCTTGTTTTTAGACAGGAACTCGCACGCTAATACCTGTGTGAAGACCGGCGAACAGGCGTCCATAGACTGTTTGGCCAACTGGCACTTGTCGATAATCTCCGCCGGGGCGCAGAGCCAGCCGAGGCGCATGCCGGGGCTGAAAATCTTGGCGAACGAGCCGGTGTAACAGATAGAGACGTTTTGATGCGGCATCGATTTCATTGGTACAGTCAGCCCCTTATCCCCGGCGTCAAAATAGAGCTCGCCGTAGGGGTCGTCCTCAAGCAGAATTATGCCCTTGCCGCTAAGGGCGTCTAACAGCTGGCGCTTGCGCTCCGCGCTGTAGATTATCCCGGCGGGGTTGTGGAAGTACGGCGTTACGTACAGTATCTTCGCCCTCTTCCCGTCCTTTGCCGCCCTGTCAACCGTCTCCAATAATTTGGGGATGATGATGCCGTCGCTGTCCATATCCACGCCAACCGTGTCTGCCCCGTAAGACTTAAACGCCGCCAACGCGCCGATGAAGCTTGGGTTTTCAGTCAGCACTACATCGCCCCCATCAACAAATATTTTGGCGACGAGGTTGATCGCCTGCTGCGCGCCGGTCGTTACTATCAGCTCCTGCCCGTCCATCGAAATATTTTTGGAGGCCAGGTACTTTTTGATCTCCCCGATGAGCGGCTGGTACCCGTCGGTCGCGCCGTACTGCATCCCCACGCGCTTGACTTGGTCGGTCAGCCCATTATAAATCTCATCTACAATATCAACCGGCAGAAGCGGCATCCCCGGGGTGCCTCCGGCGAATGATATCAGTGACGGGTCGCCGGCAAGCTTCATTATCCGGCGGATCTCGGACGAGCGCATCCCCCGCGCGCTCTCGGAATACAGGCTCTCATAATCGGGCATTTTCGTTTTTCCCTGTGCGTTGATTGTTCAGTATCACCCATATAATATACATTATGGCATTGCGGCAAAAAAGAAATTTTTAGACAATTTTTAACATCGGGCCCGCAAGATCAATCTTCCGCGGCCCCGTACTTCCACACTCCGATGCCGCGCTTCTCGCGGTCAAAATCATTTTGCTTTTTTCGCTATCAGTTTCAAATACCTGTTTGCCTCATAAACAAAAGGCGGATTATCCTTTATCTCTAAAAGCAGTTGCTGTACATTTTCCTTGTGGAGAGAGCGTTTAAAGGCATCAAGAAGTATTAGTCTGCTGTCACCCAGTGCGTCATTTTTGATTAAAGCTCGCATTTTGTCAAAGTTGTCCCAAGTAAAATGTCCAAGAAGAGCATTGGCAAGACCTACACCTACAGACCCGGCTTGACGATTGTATATTTTTTCTCTGGGCGGAACAGCAAGATACCAATCATGGAGACAATGAAAAAGATTTTGTTTTCTCACTATTGCCTTATTACTCATACTCATGGTAATTACATGTCCTACAATGTATGGATGATACTCAAGTGAATCGGCAAGTGATAATAAAAAATCAGTCAGTACACCTAATCTTGGTGCAATATCTTTAGGAGGATTTATTAGATAATTAATATTTCTAAGTTTAAGTCCTCCCTGTTGTTCTATTTGAGATTCCAGACGGCATATATTTTCGGCATGAAACGTATGCCATTCATCACGTGGCATAGGCTCTTTGTCTGCCCACGCAAGAATATTTTTTACGATATTAAGCATACTATCTCCTACCCTGGGTCTTTCTCGGCGGTATAGCCGGTTTCTAACCTCCAAATTACCAATGGTGCAGTCCATGCTCCTTCAACAGGCATTTTCCGCTGTTCATCTGTTATCTCACCAACGGGCCAAAATTTTTCACCATCCCAAAAACTCCAGAAATTAACTTTTGCCGTACCTGGACCTGGGAAACCATATCTAAATATAGGGAATTTCTTCAACTGCTCTGGTATTTCCATCTTACCAACTTCTTTTATGATACCTTTCATTCCCTTCTGTCTGAGAGCTGTTCTCAATGGGAACAGACAACAAAATTGAGGTGCGGTATCCTTTAATTCTGATAGTTGTGTCCCTATTGGATAAAGATGTATCAGATATGACTTATAGCACTCATTTTCATGAGTACATAAACCGTACGCGACCCCCTTTGATGTTTCCAACGAGAAAATCACCCCGATAACATTTTTTCTAGCCACAATATTCTCCCATCACCCCTCAACCTCCTCGTACTTCCACTCCCCGATATTGCGCTTCTCGCGGTCGAAATCAACCCCCACCTTAAACAGCTTCTTCCCGCTGCCCGTCCACGGCAGAAGATACTCTTTGGAATTAATCTGCGCCAGCGCCTCGTCCGCCGATTTGTCTAATTTGAACTCGAAGCAGTACACAAAATTGCTCGTCTCGACCAGCGTATCTATCCGCCCATCCGCAATCCGCACTTCCGACCGGCATTTCAGGCCGAATATCGTGAATATAAGGTGTACCGCCGTCTGGTAATAGTTTTCGGTCTCTTTGATTATGTCGTACGGGACCGACGCGAGGAGCTGGCGCAGGGCGTCTATCGCGCCGCCGATATCGCCGTCTAGGAGTGAGTCCGGCAATTTGTTGAACAGCGTGTTTGCGCTCTCTTTCGAGACCATCAGGTATTGCCCTATCAGCGACTTCGAGAATGACGAGCGGACTTCCAGATTAGGGTAGTCCAGCACGAACTTTTCCCGCTCCTGGTCATAGTCGGATATGGTGAGGTACCCGCTTTGGTACAGTACCGTAACCGCGTCCATGCTCTCTATGTCAAATTTGTAGAAGTTCTCATACCCTATCCGCAAATTATTAAGATTGAGGATGTTTATCTTCTGCTTTTGGATAAGTTTTATCAGAAATGACGGCGAGCCGGTCTCGTACCAGTAGGGACGGAACTCCCCCTCATCATCAAAATGCTGGAGCAATCCGAATGGGTTATAGACGGTAAGCGGACTTTTTGAAAAACGGTAACCGTTATAAAAACGGCGCAGTTCTTCCAAGTATACCCCCCGGCTCTTCCCGGCGTTACCCAAGGCCACCTCTATCTCCGGCTCGAAGTTTTGCTCGACCTCTTCCTGCGTCCAGCCGCAAATATCGGCGTAGCGCGGGTTCAGGCTCAAATCTTTCAGATGGTTCAGATCGGAAAATATGCTAACATGGGCAAACTTAGTCACTCCGGTTATGAACACAAACCGCAAATACTCGTCGGAAGACTTGAGTACTCCGTAAAACCCCTTAAGCTCATTTTTTATCTGCTCGTGGATTTCCGGCAGGTCTATCGTCTCAAGGAGCGGCTTATCGTATTCGTCGATGATTACAACTACCCGTTCGCCGGATTTTTCACACGCTTTCTGTATGAGATACTTAAACTGGCTGCTGAGGGTGACTAAGTCTGTCTGCTCCAAAAGCTCAATCCCGTGCCGTCCCGCCTCTTCACGCAGTTCCGAGTACAGCGCCGCGTGGAGCGCGGTCACCCCGTTCGAATAGACCTCGGCGTTCAGGTCAAGCCGGATCACCGGGTGCTTCTTCCACCCCCAGTCTAAGGAGTCTATGGCGAGGGCCGGATAGCCGGCTATCTCCCCGAAAAGCTCCCGACGGCCCTCAAAAATGGCTCTCAGCGTCGAACAAAGCAACGATTTCCCGAAACGGCGGGGGCGCGAAAGGAAAAATGCCTTGCCGGAACCGGTTATCAGACGGTGGATGACTGGGGTCTTGTCCACATAACAAAACCCCCGCTCGCGGATGTCCGTGAAATCCTGTATGCCTATGGGTAGTAATCGTGTCATACCCATAAATTACAACACGGCGGGGAGAAAAATCAAATAATTCGAGCAAAAATACGGAATGCCGGGCCGGCTTGGCGGCACTCTTCGACCGGTATAATGCCCGCAGGGAGCATTAGGCGTTGGGATACCGCACCCTGCGGGAGGGTCTGTCGGGAGGGCTACCGTCCTGCGGCGGCTTAAAATCGGATCATCCGGCCGGGGGGACCTTGGGGAAACAAACGTCAAAAAAAGAAACAAATGCCTTGACATAGCTGTTTACAATATATTATCTTTATTAAAAAGCGGGATGCGCCTTAAATGCATCGAAAAATCTGTCAAAAATAATGAACCACCTCAAGGCATGGGTATTGAATATATAATGGACATAACTAAAAAACTTTATAACAAGGAGCCGTAAATGGTTGAAGCCAAAATTAACAAATCGTATTTCAATCGCATTTTCGTATTTTGCAATACCGCCGGTATTTTATTGTTTGCGTTTTCGCTTTTTTTAACAATCATAAGCAAACCGGAGGATAAACCGGAAGCGATGGCAAATCTGGTATTAACGTTCATATTTTTGATAGTAATCATTTTTTCATCCATAATTTTGAATAATAACTGTAAGAACAATGGAACTGTTTTTAGCGACAGCGGAATTACTCAAAAGGTTAAGATAAATATTGGCAGTATAGTGCTGGTCGAGAGGGTACGCAGCAGTTCTTTATGGGAGCAAATTTTTAAGGTTGATTATTCCGGAGGGAGTTTTTTCTTTATGCGCAAATGGGAGCGTCCGGTTGTCGATTTTCTCCTTCATTTTACCAGATATCACAAGATTGCCCTGCCTTCTTGGATGACAAACAAAAAGGAAGCCCTTGAATTCGCGCTGACAAAACTCCCGCAAACATGTGAAATTACGGACAGGGCACGTATTGCGCTTGAAACCCGATATGAAATAGCGGTGCGGGAGAACGTTTAATGGTGCCGCGATTGCTGCTGAAAATCGGACACGGTATTACTTGGGGGTTCGGACCTTATATTTCAACATTTTTTTCGCTATATATGCGTGTTCGGGGTCTTCCGATAACTCTGTGAGTAATTGACGTACCTCGTCCTTGTGGAGGAAGCGTTTAAATGCCAAAAGAAGTAAGCCCCTTTGTTCGTCTAACGATTTATCCTTGATTAAGGCTTGCGCTTTGTCAAAGTGTTCCCATGTGAAATGTGAGATAAGAGCGTTGGCGAAACCTGTTCCTACGCCTCTTGCTTGTGGATTGTGTATCTTATTATTAGGCGGGAGAACAAGAAATCTTTCATAGAGAAAATGGAATAAATTCTGTTTTTTCACTATTGCTTTATGTTTCAAGCTCATAACAATTACGAATCCAACTAATCGGGGATGATATTCGAGGGAATCCACAGCAGATACTAAAATATCTGTTACCTCTCCTAATCGCGGCGCAATATCCTTTGGAGGATTTAGTACATCTCTAAGTTCAAAACCTCTTTGTTTCAACTGATAACTTAAACTGCTTAGATTCTCGACAGAAAACGTAGCCCATTCATCGCCTTCCATTGGCTCTTTGTCTGCCCACGCAAGAATATTTTTCTCGAAATTAAGCATGCTATCTCCTATTTCATATAACTGTATATATACTAAGATACCCGCCCCAGCCCGCCCGTATGTCTCTGAATTGATGCCGTAGACGAGGGGGCGATACCGGGCAAAATTATATCAATGGGTGCTTCTCAGCAGTATAACCTTCCTCTAAACGCTCTGTTATTAATATCTCACCCCATATACTCCTGATAGGCATTTTTCGTTGTTCGTCAGTTATTTCAC
>Ga0209755_10000953_pt1 | contig 48691 bp, 42 predicted proteins | sample TergutCo191P1_FD_187301 | JGI IMG/M metagenome (GOLD analysis project Ga0209755, IMG submission 187301) | Cornitermes sp. P1 segment gut microbial communities from Petit-Saut dam, French Guiana - Co191P1 (SPAdes) (version 2) | ecosystem: Host-associated > Arthropoda: Insects > Digestive system...
GGCGGGAAAGCCGGACTCGCTGGTGCCGTGTTGCGCGAAGCCCGGGGCGAGGCGGGTGACGGTGTCGCCGTGGCTCATCCACGCGGTGAACGCCGGGGCGCGGAAGCCTTCGAGAAACCGGGCGGCGAAACCTCCCGGGCCGGGATTCCCCGGTATCCCCAGCTTCACCCCGATTCTTCCATATTCATGTTTGGGCAGGGGCTTTACCTCGCCGCCCAGATCCACCGTCATGCGGTGCAGGCCGTAGCATATGCCCAGCAGGGGAAGGCCGCAGTCGTAAATCGCCCCGTCCGGGGAAACCCCGGTGCCGTTTACCGACTCCGGGGCGCCGGACAGGATAATGCCTTTCAGGTTCAGGCCGGGGATCCCGGCGGGAAGGGGGGAATCTCCGGGGATAATCTCGGTATACACGCCCATGTCGCGTATTCGCCGGGCGATAAGCTGGGTGGTTTGGCTGCCAAAGTCTAGGATTAGTATTGTGTCCATAAGGCATGATACACGGAAACCGGGGGGAATGCCAACGGTTGCCCTGGCTTTGTGCCGTTGACTTTTTGCGGTTTATATTACAGACTTAGCTATGACCATGGCCGACAGAATAACCCTTCTCCGGGTTATTCTTGCACCGATATTCTTTGCCTTGTTTCTTTTACCGGCGGACTGTCCCGTATGGGCCGCAGTTCATCCGGGGTGGATTGTTGCGTTGCTCTGGGTCATTTTTATCGTTGCCGAAATTACCGACGGGCTGGACGGCATGGTGGCCCGCAGGCTGAACCAGACCAGTGATTTTGGCCGGCTTTTCGATCCTTTTGCCGACACTCTGGCACAACTTACTTTTTTCCTCTGTTTCGTGGTTGCCGATATCCTGCCGGCGGCGCTGTTTCTTGTAGTGGTGTACCGCGAGTTCGGTATTCTTTTTATCCGCAACCTCATGCTGAAAAAAGGCATTACCATGGGGGCCAGGATGAGCGGCAAAGTCAAAACCACCGCCTATATCGTGGCCTGTTCCACCGCCATGACATACAACAGCTTGTATCGGCTTGACATTGAGGTTCTTGCGTTTCTGGTTCCGGTTTTTGCGGTTGCCGCGGTTGTTGTTTTTGCCGTGTCCGTGGTCATATCAGTACTGTCGTTTTTCGATTACCTTTCGGTATACCGGTCTACGAAAGAGGTTAGCGCCCCGGACTGAAAACCGGGGCGTTTCTGCCGGGTTCCCGCTTAGGTTCTTCTGTTTTTGTCCATCCGGCGATACAGGTCGGTCTGTTTTACTATGTCCGCAATAGAGGATACGTAAATCTTGCCGTTTTCGTCCAGTTGGATGTTTTTGTTTTTCATCAGTTCGCCCATTCTTACGTTGCCTTCCTTTTCGGACAGGCCCATCATGCCGACAAACTCCCTCCAGGTAAAGCCAAAAACATAGGGCACTTTGCTTTCAAGGTTAACCCTGTTTTTTTCCAACTGAACAAGCAGGGCATCGTACATTCTGCCCACCGGATTGATGATAAGGGCGTTTTCCAACTGCTTAAAGATAAACCATATCCGGTCCGAAAGCAGGGTGGTAACCCTGGCAATAAGCTGGGGCTGGTTTTTAATCATAAGTTCAAAGTTGGCCTTGTTTACCGCCATTACGGAACAGTCCTCGCCGGCCAAGGCGCTGGCGGCTCTGGGTTTGCCTTCCAGCAGGGCCATTTCGCCGAATATATCCCCTGATTTGAGCGTTGCCAAAAGCACTTCCTTGTTGTCAACGATTTTGGTGATTTTTATGGAGCCCTTCTGGATAACAAAGAACTCGTCCCCCGGCTCCCCTTCGGCAAAAAGCATTTCGTCTTTTTTGTAAGACCGGTTTAGTTCGCCCTGACCGTATTCCTTGCTTACGTCTTTTACACGGCTTGCCAAATCCTCCAGACGGTTTGCGGCGGCGGCGCTGTTTTTTTCCTTGGGGCAGTGCCTGAGATATTTGGTGTATGCGTAAAAAGCCTGGTTGTACTGTTTTTGCCTGACGTAATATTCCGCCACGGCAAAAAGGTGATGCGGCCCGTCCGCCTCGACGTTTTTTTCGCCTTTTTTTAGGGTAACTTCCGTCAGGGTTTTATCCAAAGCCCTAAGCTGCTTGGAAAACTGCATGAGTATTTTCGTGGCAACCGGAATATTGTTTTGGATGAGCGACACATACTGCTGCGGGCGAACGGCAATAAGAACAACGTCGGTTAAAGCCTGGGCGGTTTCAATGTGGTTATGGGAAGACATGGCGGAAACAACACCAAAGAAATCCCCGGGCACAAGCACCTCGTTTCCTTTGCCCTCAATTGTAACTTCCCTTGAAATCAGTACCTTGCCCTGCTGGATTATAAAAAAGCAGTCGGCCTTATGCCTGCCTTCAACTACGATATACGAGTCCTTAGCATAATTTGCGACGCTCAACTGGGATTCGCTAGACACTTTGCCACTCCTTTCTAATCATGACTACGCCGCGAAGCAACAAGCCGTGAAAAATCGTTAATGTTTTTGACCACTACACGATCCTGGTATACAACCAAACGACGTTGGATTGCGTAATAATCAAGCACGTCCTTCGTTTCCATAATACTCAATCCCGCCCAATGGGCAATATCATCAAGAGCGACATGAAATTCGCGGGAATAGTCACTCGCTTTTTCCTTTGCGGCCGTACCCCGGGTTTCATCGAGCATCAAAAACACGTCGGCGACTTTTGCCTGGGCATCCGGCAGCGTTAAAATCATAAAACGCCGTTTCGAATGGAGAATCCTGGTGGAAAACACCTTCAGCAGTTTAATGGCAATCTGCGGATACCCCTGCATTAAAACCTCAAAGTTTTTTCCGGTAAACTCAAGCACGGTTACATCGCTCACGGCCATGGCGGTGGCTATGCGCGGCGAGTTTTCCAGAATCGCCATTTCGCCAAAGATTTCCGACTGGCGCAGAATATCCAGAGTACGCTCGTTCTGGCCGGCGTTTTTCGTCAGCTTCACAAATCCGGTCTGGATAAGGTAAAAAGTGTTTCCTGGCTCGTACTCGGAAAAAATAATTTCGCCGGGTTTGAACTGGCGGGAAAACCTTGCGAGAAGGTCGGTGTCCAGTTGAATGTTATTGTCAACCGCGGAAGATTTTCCCTTGGGAATTGTGCCAATGTAATTACGGCTTTGATCGCCAGTCGAAACATTTTCAAGATTCCGGATATGGGTTTTGACTTCCTCCGAATTTTCCCCTTCCGGATACAGTTCAAGGTAGCGTTTGAAAATATACCTCGTGTGGGAATGGCGATTGCTCTTCATGTATTTTTCGCCTATCTCAAACAGACCGTAGTCCGGTTTTACGTAACGCGTATTCGTGATATTGGAAATACGGGTATGCACGCGGCGCAACTGTTCCGAAAACACCTTGAGCATCTTCATTACGATTCTGCCGTTGGACAGCAACAGCAGTTCAAATTCGGAAGGCGTAAATACCAAAACAACACAGCTTTCCTTAGTGATGGCGTTTTCATCGCAGGGGAACTGCCCCAGTACGGGTTTTACCCCAAAGAATTCGCCCGGCCCCACAACGTCCGACGTTTCCTCGCCCGTTTCAATATCCGTATATGTCAACCATACTTTTCCCTGTTGAAGAACAAAAACCTTGTCCGCACTGTCTCCGGTGCAGTAGATGAGCGCGTTGGCACCAAACTGAACAGGCTTGGGCATATCAGTTATCCTCCTTGTTGAAAACAGGGTCAAAGGGCATGTATTCCAGCGTTTTTTTGAAGCCAACCTTCTGCCGGATTCTGTTGTACAGACCCTCCGGATCGCCCTTTACAAACATGGCGCGCCCGCTGACTTCAATCTGCGAATAACCGGACGGCAGATTTCCGCCAAAGATGTCCAGGAACCTGGTTTCGCCGTAGATTGGCGTGCCTGCCAGAACCAGCAGTTCTATGTCCTGCATGGAAGCGGTCGCAAAGTTTTCGTAGGGATCGTCGAGGTTGGTTTTAAGCACCAGAACGTCGCCCAGTTTTCCGTTGTCCAGCGTACCGACGCGGTCCTCCATCCAGAAAGCCTTGGCCGCGTTGCACGTTACCATTTCGAATATCTTTTGGGCGGGAAGATCCTCGCCGTACATCGTACGGTACAGCTCCCTGCCGTATTTTATCTCGGCGAACATGTTTGCGGAACCGGTGGCCGACGAGTCAGTGCCGATGGTAACGTTAACGCCGGCTTTGAGCAGCTCCCTGATTTTCGCGGTTACGTTGAACATGAACATATTTGAGCGGGCGCACCACGAAACGCTGGCCTTGACCTTTGCCAGTTTTTTGATTTCCTTGTCGCTCAGGGCAATGCAGTGGACCAGCAGGCAGTGCCTGTCAAGGCTTCCAAAGTTCTCAAGTATCTGAACGCCGTGCATCGCCTCCCATTCAAAGCCTTCGCACAGATGGGTAATAAAGGGCCATTTGTTTTCCACCGCCCGTTTGTGCTCTATCTCTATGCCTTCGCCCCAGTCCAGATCGTAGGACGAACATTCGTGGGCAAGGCAGTATTCGGAAATAGCCCTAATCGGCAGAGTGGGAAGAAGTGCGCTGTTTAGCTCGTGCGGGAAATGGTCGTTTACGGTGGTTACGCCCGAAAACAGGCACTTGTATCCGGAAAGCGCGTACAGATCCTCGCGGTCTATCTTGGAACGTTCCCTGAAAGTCTCCGAAGCCTTGAAATCGGTGTCCCAAGGCAGCCAGGTAAGATAAAAGGTTCCCGCTTTTGGGCCTACCGGCGGAAGGTAGTTCCCCTGTAAATGGTCATGGGTATTGATCAGCGCGGGATACACGCACGACCGCTTTCCCAAGTCAATGGATACCGCCCCCGGCTGAGAAACAATGGATTCGCCTTGGATGCTCAGATTGCCAAGTTTAGCTTTTTTTCCATGGGAAACCACCGTTCCCCCGACTAACGTATAATCCACTTTTTCGCCCGTCCTTAAACCGGGGACTTGTCCCCCATTCTACCTTACTATAGTAAACACAATTTGGCACATATTTCAATGCCCTTTCGGAATAAACTCCACAGGGAAGGCCCTAATGTGTTACACTGGGGTGGATGATCGATTTGCACACCCATTCTACTGCTTCAGACGGAGATTTTAGCCCTTCGAATTTAATAAAGGAAGCCCAAAAACGGGAAATCCGCGTCCTGGCCCTAACCGATCACGACACTTTGGGAGGTCTGGAGGCCGCGTCCGGCGAGGCAAAAGCCGCCGGAATCGGTTTTGTTCCGGGTATCGAGATAAGCATCAACTGGGTCGGAGCGGAAGGCGTGTCCGGACTTGGCCCCGGCGGTGAAATGCACCTTCTGGGGCTGGGTATACACTCGCCAAGCCCCGCTTTTCTGAGGGCCGTTTCCGAACTTTCCGGCCGCAGGGAAACCCGGAACCGCGAAATACTGGACCGGATGCACGAATTGAGTATAGACGTTACCTGGGAGGACATTCTGGCCATTTCCGGGGGCCATTCCGTTGGCCGGCCGCACTTTGCCACCCTGCTTATCCAAAAAAGAATCGTCCGAACCCAGGAACAGGCTTTTGCCCGGTATCTGGGGCGCGGGAAGCCGCTGTACGTGCCCAAATCCGGGATTGCTTTTGACGAAGCCGCCGCCTTGATCCGCGAATCCGGCGGGATTCCGGTTCTGGCCCACCCCATGTCGCTGTTTGTCGCCTGGGGCCGGCTTCCGGATCTTATAAAAGCGCTACAGGATCGCGGTCTTATGGGTTTGGAGGCCTGGCACCCCACAACAAAGCCGAAATACTGCCGCAGGCTGGAAGAACTGGGCAAATCCCTTGGCCTTTACATCACCGAAGGAAGCGATTTCCACGGAAAAGCCTGGCCGGATCGAAAACTGGGCTGTTCAAACCGGGGCCGGGAAATAAACGACGACCTTCTTGACGCGATACCGGGCCTGCGGGTTTACGGAAATGGTGTTTACCCGTTTAGGTAAACACCATTTTCGCAATGTCCTCCGGCTTCTAAAGCTCCAAACAGTACACCTGAATGAACGATATGGCACAAGGGGCGGGGCGTGATGAAAATTGATTTCCACGGGCCCGAATTTTTGTTTTGGTGAGCCCGGGCGTTCCGGCGAAAAGCTAAACCCGCGTAAAGGCAATCGTAATATTGTCCGCCGTTACAAGGTCGTCAATATCGGCGTAGTGGTCCATCGCTATTTTTATCAAGGTGGTTGGGTTTTCGTATTCGGTACCCCGCGCGGTCTTCTGCCCGAAAATGTTAAGGATTTGGGCAAGTTCCCTGCGGCTTAATTTCCGCTTGGCCGCAGCCGCCAAATTCGCGATTCCGCCAACGATTTGTATTCTGGAGTCCAAGCTGTTCATAGTGGAAACATTTACCGCGGTGTTTTGCGTTTAAACAAAACGGGGAATGCCGGTACCAGAACCGGACAAGCCCAAAAGCCGGTTCCCTGAGAACAGGGAACCGGAGCCAAGCAAACCGGTGATGAAACCGGACCAAAACCCGAAGGCTTTAGTCCGGTTTCCCGAAAACAGATTGTCGGATGAAAAATTAGTCGTCCAACCTTTCAACGACAATATTCGTGATTATGAAGTCTGTATTGCCAGCTTGCCAGTTAGTACGAATGCGCATATTGGTAGCGCTGTTCCCTGGGAATTCAAAGGACGCTTCAAAATCTTGGTTTCCCGCTGATAAAGTGAAGCCAGCTGACGTTTGTCCCTCCAGCGGATTTCCTGCATCATTCAGGAACCCGATAACACCCGAAGTAGCAGTAGCGCTACCTATTACGGTTACCCTGTAGTATTGATCACCGTCGTTAGTTACTCCAGCAACCTGACGAAGTTGAGCCATAAGGATGTTCACACCATTATGATCAGCCGTTCTGCCAGTAACAGAAAGGTAGCCTTCCTGGGTTACCGTAACCGTAAACGGGCCATCAATGGTCAGGAAGGAAATATCTGCTATGACGTTTCCATGCCCTGTGTATACTCCCCCTGGTTCCATATCCGCATCTTCCGACAACGACCATACTTCCTCGCCACCAGCCGGCGGAGGTATTACAGCCCCACGTGTAACAACAATACTATCGATGGCGAATGCCATTCCATCTCCAGCAGAGTTTGTCATTATGCGCACGTTGGTTGTGGGCCATTCAATGTTGGCTACAGTTAAAGTGAAAGACTGATTTTCCGTGGTTACAGCGGTACCGGCAAGTAGGCTCCATTCCATCTGCAACTCCATCGTTGCATCAGCAGGGGGTGTACCTATTACGTTGCCAGTAACAGTTATAGAGAGGAAGTAATCTCTGTCGATCCACGCGCCGCCTGGAACTAGGGCCAAACCAGAATGGTTAGCCCCAACTGAACGAGTTACGTGCGCTACGCCAAAAGCATCCACCGCGGCCGTTGCTCCGCCAGCAGCCACCAAAGCACCGCTCAAGTCCACACTGCTTCCAAGGAAGTGCGCCAGAGTGAATATCTCATTTCCTTCCAGGGTTGGGGCAGTAGCTGCGAAATTGGCTGGTGCGCTTGCCTCTGAATCCAGGTGCATCGGATCAGTACTCGTGGCAACCACCGTTATCTGGTGGTAAGTACCGGCGGGGAAGGCCCGCAGCCCAAGAGGCCCTAAGTTGAACTCTACGGCAGGTGCTTCGACATTACCCAAGAAAGTAGTTCCAGAATACACGCGGTAAACCTCAGCGTTTTCAATCGCGGCCCAGCTTGCCGTCGTACCAGTAATGGTAACAACTGGTTGCGCCAATGGCCCTGCCCCTGCCGCGTTCACCACAAGCGACACGCCAAAGCTGGCCGAAATGTCGTTTGCACCTGCAACCGTTACGGTCGCCTCAAAAGGACTGTTAGCCGCCAGCAATCCTATCGCGGGGCGCACATTAAATGTTGCATCATTTCCAGGTTCAATGTTTGGCAGTTGTCCAGCCGACAACACAAAAGCGGATGCATTGGCACCTCCCAGTGTTATGTTCAGCGCACCAGTATCCTGGTTCCCAGTGTTGGCTACCGTTACCGTCAACGCCAGACCGTCCGCAACACTTTGGGCATAGCCTTCCTCAAGCGCGGCAAAAGCATGGGGATCATCCTCTACGTCCAATTCAATTTCCCATGAGGGTTGCCCCCTGTAGCCTTCGATAAAAATTTCGTCAATTCTAACCTTCATGCCGATTGCCCTGGCTTCCAGCGCGAGACCGGGGTAGAGAGCCGAAATCCTTAACTCGGTCACGTCTGACGAAGTAAGAGTATGTTCCATCGTGAAGGGGCCTGCCGTCGTTCGCGAAAGATTATAGATAGCGTCTTCGGCACCGACCCTGCGGTTAAGCTGTACGCGACCGCCGCTAAGTTCCAGAATTTCTCCTCTTATGTAAATAGTGTCACCAACCCGAAAGTCAAAATCCTGATTCCTCAGCATGATGCCCGCACCCCAGTCAGCCTCGGTTTCCATCAAAAGCGAATTGTTCTGATCACCAGGACCATCTACGGCAGTAAAGGTGATGTGAGTCGTCTCGCCCCGCCGGCTTATCAACGCGTCGCCAAAGCCAGGTTGGCCACCATCGAACTGAACTTCGCCATGCGTCAGCCCCTGGATGGCTTCATCCGTGGACAGTCTGAAAACAGTTTCCCATACCCCGCCTGTCTCTCCATTGTCAGGTATAGGGGTAGTACCACCCCCGCACCCAGCCAAGGCGATCGCCGTTACCGTCGCGACCGCCGCCAAAATCCATTTTCTCATTTTCATTACATGCCTCCTAAGCATTTTGCATTACGGGATACTGCCCGTAGCAGACGACTTATAAACGATCGCACAACGTGCGATTTACCCTGGATTTGGATTCCCGCCCTAAAGTTAAAGTCCACCCTGCGGACGCAAAGCCGGTAAAGGTTGACCGGTGACGGAGAGTGAAACCGGAAAAGTAAAAAGAAAAGCGGGGATTTTTGCCCGCGCGTTTCGCGGATTGCACGGATTTCCGGACAGCATCCCGTGAATGCTTTAGAGGAGGCACTATAAACAGGAGGCTTGTTCCGGGAACCCATGCAATCGGCGAAATTCGCGGACTTGTTACGTTTGTTGATAAAACGTTATACGGTATTTCCGGGCCGCATATCGCGGCGTACCTGCCCGGAGTGGAACCGGAACCAGGAGGGCGGCAGTATCCACCGCTCTCGTTGATTCGCACGCAATGGGCGCTGCTGCCCCGGGGCATGTTCCTGTTGGGCGGGTAAAAAACCCTCTGCCAGTCCATACGCGGTAAAATTACCACCCTTCGTATAGGATGTACATGTAAAAATTACGCATTTACGGTATGAAACACGGGCAATATTTTTGGTTTTCCTGAATCTTCGCAACGGCAAACTCGGCGGTACCGCCCGACGGCTCCGGGCCGTCTGAACGATCACTCCGCCAATATTGCCATCAAATCATTGTTGATAAAAATTTTTTCCTTGCCGACCTGCCTGTGCGACAAAAAACCATTGTCCTCAAGCTCCGAAAAATATTTTGAGGCCGTTTTTCTGTTCACGTTCAATTTCTTTACCAAAAAATCGATTTTGGAATAGGGGTTTTCGAAAATTGTTTCGACCAGCTCCTTGGAATATATTTTCGGGCACTGCCCTTTTATTTTTTCCAGCGCGTTATCCAGCAGGTTTTTAATGGCCTTGACCTTTTCCAGCGTCGACTTTGAGGTTTCCTCAATCCCGTCCAGAATGTACAAAATCCATTCCTCCCATGCCCCGTCTTCTCTGACTTTCTGTAGCAGGCTGTAATACGCGCTTTTGTTTTTGATAATGTACGAACTCAAATACAGGATGGGGGCGTTCAAATATTCTTTTAGCAACAGATACAAAATGTTCAATATTCTGCCCGTGCGTCCATTGCCGTCGTAGAACGGATGTATGACTTCGAATTGATAATGCAGTATCGCCATTTTCCACAGACTGTCCTCTTCATCGTTCAGATAACGGCACAGATCGTCCAGAAGCAGGCATATCTCATCGTAATCCTGCGGTGGAGTGTAAATTGTTTCGCCGGTCGCACCGTTTACAAGGGAAGTCCCAGGCAGTTTCCGCAGCCCCGCGTTGTTGTTGACTATCACTTCCTGAATATTTACAATATCGCCAACACTAATGATCTGCCTCTTACTTAGCACATCGCATCCCATATACACGGCTTTCCTGTAATTCAGCACCTCCTTTGCGGATGCGTCCATACTCGGCGACTGTACCGTCATGCTTTCATATAGTTCGTCATGGGTGGTGATAATATTTTCGATGGCCGAGCTTTCCTTTGACTCCTTCAAGACAATGGCGTTTATGAGAATATTCTGGTTTGGAATGACCTGAACGAACCCTTTCAATTCGGCCAGTGCCTGTCGCGTCTGCGCCTCTTTACGCAGAACGGCCCTTGTCTCGATTTTTTCCACATATATGGACAGGGGCGGTATTGTGTTCCCCGCAAGGCTCATGTCCAAATTTTACCGTTTTTTACCCACGTTGTCAAGACGTGTCCAAATTTCGCCGGTTCTTACCCGCGTTGTCGGGACGTGTCCAAATTTCGCCGTTTTTTACCCACGTTGTCGGAACGTGTCCAAATTTTACCGTTTTTTGCCCTTGAGCCGTCTGTTTCTGCGCATGAAATGTTTCCAGATTAAATCGTAACACCAAAACACGTAGACAACCAAAGGCACAGTAGCATATCCCCAAAAAGGGCAAAGGTACGAGTGTACCAGGCACTGCGAAGGCTCAACAAAGTTTTAACAAAACCTTAACGGCGATTTAATTAAAATCTCTGCGCTTGGCCCGTACACTGTTGTCAGTATGAAGCAGATTGTGCGTCGCAAGGCGGCGTTATTATAATGCTAACACGGAATCGAAAATTACTTAAAGCGGTTTTCTTTGCGGTTACCACCCTGGCAATGGTGGCCATGATTTGGTTTGGGTTAACCACCGACGTTAATATCGGGCGAAACCCTCTTCCCGGCTCCGCGTTTCCCCGTGGGCGCGTTGTAGACATTGTTGACAGCCAGGCTTTGGCGACGGAAAACGTGTTTCGCACCGGGCAGCAGATTTTGCTGGTGGAGATTTTGACGGGGGAACACCGGGGGAAAATTGCCGAAGTCCGAAACATTGTGTTTGTTGACGCTACGGTGAACCCGCGAATAGGGCAAACCCTTATCATCCATTTTGATTATCACGGAAACGGCAACTACTCCGCGCACGTGCACAGTTACGTGCGGGAAACTGCGATATATATAATTGTTGCGTTGTTCCTGGTATTAATAGCGATTGTCGGCGGCAAAGCCGGAATAAGTTCCGCTTTTGGGTTGGTGTTCACGTTTGTAACGCTTTTGTTTCTTCTTATTCCATCCATAATGCGGGGCGGCCCTCCCGCGTTTTTGACAATAGCGGTGTCGCTTTTAATCACGGCGGTTTCCCTCACCGCAATCATGGGTTTTGAGAAAAAAACATGGGTCGGTATAGCTGGAACCTCGGTCGGCATTGCGTTTTACTGTCTGTTTTACGTTATCATCTCTGCCGCGCTGAATGTTACCGGTGCTAACATACCCGAAATGAACCAGTTGGCGGGATTGGGTTTTACGGACATTTCGCATCTTACCCAGCTTTTGTTCAGCGGAATACTAATCGCGTCCTTGGGCGCGGTAACGGACACCACGGTTTCGGTGGCGTCCGCCACGGCGGAACTTGGCGCGACGGGCGCGAATCTTGGGTTTAAAGACCTGTTTAAGTCAAGCATGAGAATGGCGCGGGACTGCATCGGCTCGTCGGCGAATACGTTGATACTGGCCTTTACGGGAACTTTTTTCGTTACTCTCATTATGTTCCGGCTTCACGAGCTTAATTACACGATGCTGATAAACCGCATTGACATTGCCATAGAAGTTTTGCGTGCCATATCGGCCTCCGCCGGAATGATTTTGTGTGCGCCGGCTACGGCTTTGCTGGGTTCCTATGCGTATCGCTCAAAGGCAAAAAAACGGGCTTGACCATATTGGTTTTACCTGCAAGCCGGGAAAACCGGATTTGCAGTAAAAATAAAACAGCCTTCCTGAATGAAGGCACAACAGAGGAGAAGATTTATGCAAGGAAAAATCCGAAACAAACATGTTTCAAAAATCGCCGCGGTTTTGCTGATTGCGACCGTCGCGGCGTTCGCAACCACGCTGACCTCATGCGGGACCGGAAGGCGCGGTGTCGCGGTGGAGCCGCAGGACAGGCGAGCGACGGGGCCGTATCAGCTTCAGGTTAGGCTGTCCAGGGCAAACTACAGAAACCTCAGCATGACCCCCGGCGCGTTCGTAACGGAAATGCGCTGGACTTGGCATTCCCGCTCTGAAACCGGCGCAATCCGCGTTTACCCGGCCGGCGGAACAACCCCGGTAAGCCTGGGGAACGCGGTCGTGCAATCGCGCCCGCTCGGTTCCGGCGTTGATTCGACGCTAGGCGGCGGCGTGGGACAAGCGGCGGCAGGGGGGGGGCTCGATGCCGGCGCCCAAACCCGTGCCGCGCCTCCTGATGGCGCCTCCGGGATTCTTTCCTACCCGTGGTTCACACATGAAGAAGGCACGGCCAACAACTACTGGGTACATCAAATAATCGTAACAGGATTAACCGCCGACACCGCATACGAATACGTTATAACTGGTAACATCGGCGGCAGAGCGTTTACCTCCGCTCGCAAGCCTTTCCGCACCGGCCCGGACAGAAACACCGGCTTTACGTTCACCGCCGGGGGCGACCCGCAAATCGGGATCGGCGACTTTACCCCTGGAAGGGAAATGGTTGGAAACAATACCCCCAACCCCGGAATAGGATTTAAAAGCCATGTGGAGGACTATTACGGCTGGACAAACGCGGTGGAAGTCATGGCGGCGCGTGCTCCCAACGCCGGTTTCTTCCTTTCGGTAGGCGACCAGATCGATACCAACGACCAGGCGCTAAGGCGTTCGCAGTTTATGTACGACATTCTGCTCTCGCCGGAAACGTTTCACAATCTTCCCGTACTCCCCGTAGTGGGAAACCACGAGGCGACCAACAACGGATGGCTTTGGCATTTTCATTACAATATGCCTATCAATCACCCAACCGCTTCCATTCCTGCGGCAAATGTAAGGCCCCATGCCGGATTCGGCACGAACCACGGGAATCCATGGCAGTTTGACTATTACATGATTTGGGGCAACATGCTCTTAATCCAATTGGACAGCAACACCCGCAACTGGCGCAACGGCAGACTGGAATGGTTTGAAAACGTTATCAACACTTACCAGGACACCATTGAGTGGACGGTTGTTACTTTCCACCACCCGCCGTATTCGGTGTTTAGGGCTACGAACTTGGACGAGAAACGACCGATCATTGCAAACTGGATTCCGGAATTTGAACGGCTAGGAGTTGACGTTGTTCTTAACGGACATTGCCACGTTTTTTCCAGAACCCACCAAATGTTCCAAAACGCCCCGCAACTGACTCAAAACTGGGTACAGTTGGACGGAACGGTTGTTCGTGGCACAACCCCCACCAGTGTCGTGTATGACCCCACGGGAATCGTATACATCGCGTTCAACTCCATGAGCGGGAGCGGCTTTCGAAACGTGCGCAACATGGGCGGGCGAAATTATATTTCGGCATACAACCAAAATTTCCGCCGCAACTTTTCCGTAATAGACGTTACGAATTACTCGTTTGCGGTGCACACCTACCAAATTAATGACGACGGCGTTAGCATTACGCTGGTAGACACCTACACGCTCGTCAGAGGCGGCGGCTTGAACGCGGCAAGGGAAGCCGACCCCCGCGGCCTGCGTCAAATCACCTGTCCGGTTCAAGGAACACAGACGGATGTTATTAACGTGGGCATTGTGCCTTCGGTTGCACGACGCGCCAACACTGCCATAAGCGCCCAGGCGCTGGGTCTGCCGGCTACAGTGGAAATAGAAATCGCGATGAGCACGAACCAGCGTCAAGAGGACGCGCTGGGAATACTAGGGGCGCGCGCGCTTCGCGACGAGCTTAACTCCTACGACTTTAGAGTCAGGCCCATGAACGTTAACGTAAGCTGGGATTTGTCCGCAATTCCCGCAACGCCCGAAGCAAGGGAAGGCCGAACGTTTACGGTGACCGGTACGCTGGATTTGTCAACGGTTATTGGAACACCGGAAACGTCTCCCCTCCCCCCCCCGCTGGCCGCCAACGCGACGTTTAACAATCAGCCGCCGCCACACCCGGCGGGGGAACCGGCCGCACCCGAAGTACTTCCATGCCCCTTCCGGGGCAGACACGTCAACTTCCAGGGCAATCCCGCTTTTATGATGCACTGGAGAAACGGAGGGCTCACGAACGGTAACAACCTTACCGCTACAGCGCAGGTAACCTTTGGTGCCGCGCCTTTAACGGCTCCTTTCAGGATTTCGGAGTTCGGAACCAGCACATACCATTACTTCACAAGAACTGACGGTAATTTCCTGAACGCCGCTTTTGACCGCGACGCTTTTGAAGCCTGGCCCACGGTGCGAAGCGGCACGGGATTTGGTTATTTTGCGGATCGCTACGATGAAGTTCCCATGCTAATCACCGGAACTCCGCCCACCATTCCTCCGCCCGGTTTGCGCTTTAGGGGAGCGATGGGGGTAACGGCGTTGGCGAACATGGGCACGATACAGTACAGCCCCCTGGGATATACCGCAAACCCTACTTTCCACTATTTCTCCAGGGTGTTCTATCTGCCGCAAAACTTTAACATCGCAAACGTCGGGGATGTAATCGGCAGACACCGCGTTGACAACAGTTTGATTTTGTTTGTCAACGGCGTGGAAGTTTATCGGTACAACACCAATGCCGACGACGCGCTTGTCCGCATTGGCGAGCCCATTGACTGGGGGAGTTACGTTGGACAAAACTCCGCCGCGCGAAACCGCTCTTTCCACATTAATTACGATTTCTATTCGCGGAACGCCGGCATACTCCGGGCCGATCCGGAAGCACTGGTGTTTGACGCCGCCAGTCGCGCAAACCTCTTGAGCGCTCTGCGGTCCGGCGAAAACATACTTACCGCCGTAGTGGGTGATTACTCCCATGACAACATGAGCGTTTGGTTTGACTTGGACTTGACGATTGAGTATGGAGCCCGCCGGTAACGGTAACGGGGGCTTCTCAAGGTCTACAGCGGGCGGCTGTCGCTTCGGCGACTGCTTCCCGCAGCTCGGCCTTGGGAATCCCCCAGCTGCGCCCGAAGCGCGCGAGAAGCGCGTCCGCCAGGGCCATAAACCGGGCGTACACCGGGGAAGGGCCGGGGTCCGCAAGGCCGCGGTTCACGATAAGCTCCCAGAACCGGGCGAAGTTTTTTATCCGGTCCAGTTCCCGCGCGGGAACGGCGGCGGTTTCCGTTACCTCATAGGGCGGCGCGGCATTGTAGCGCATTCCAAAGGCGGCCGAATGCCGGGCGATTGGCGCACCGGGAAGCAGTTTCAGTATGCCAAGCTGTACCTCCGCGCGGGAGCGAAAGTCCGGGGCTGCGCCGGGGGGGGACGAAAGGGCTTCCCACAAAAGGTCAAAGCCCCGGGCGAAGGAAGCCGCGTCCTCCCCCGGCAGTCCGGCGATTAGGTCGGCGTGAATAATGGCCCCGGTTTTTTGCCACAGAAACCGCAGCGCCTCCAGTTCCCGCGCCGGGTTCGACGGCCTGCCGATCAGCGCGGAAACGCCGGAGTTAAGGGTCTGGATTCCAATCTCCAGCCGAAGCGAGCCGGGGGGAAAGCGCGTTAACGTTTCCATCAGCTCCGGCGGAAAGCGGAACGGCACCATCTCGAAGTGTACGGTGAACGGCGGATCGCAAACGCCCGAACTCCGGTCCGCCGCCTCCAGCCGCTCCAGAAAAAATTCCATGATGCGTTTTGCCCTCGCGGCGTTGACGTTAAAACTGCGATCCAGAAACTTGAAGGTGCGAACGCCCCCGCGAACCAGCCCGTCCATTTCCGCCAGAAACGGTTCCAGCGGAAACTCCCGGATTTTCCGGCCGCCGCCGTCGGAGCGGGAGCTTAGGCAAAATTCGCAGGAAAACCGACAGCCCCGGCTTGCCTCGACGTACACCAGTTTTTTGCGGAGGTCCTCGTCCGTGTACAGCCGGTAGCCGGTTTTAAGCAGGGCCAGGTCTTCATGCCGGAACCCGGGGTTCGCGGCAGGCAAGTTTTCGCCGGTTTCGGAGAATAGTTTCCTGCACGACGTTTTTTCTCCAGTTTCGGATAAAACACTATCGCGAGCCCCGGGGTTCCCGTCGCCGGACATTACCGCTTCGCACAGTTCCCGGAACGCGGTTTCGCCCTCGCCCAGAACGCGGCAGTCGGCGAACCGGAATATCTCGGCGTTCCCGGGCAGGTGCGAAACCTCGGGGCCGCCCAGAACGACGAAGGGCCGCCCCCCCTCTCCGCCGGCGTTTCCGTCCCACGCTTTCCGCAGTTCGGCAAGCAGTTCCAGCGTGGCCTCCAGATTCCAGATTGAAACGGAAAGGCCGAGTATGCGCGGCCGGGCGGCAAGTATGGGTTCGGTTTTTTCCCGGAGCGGCTGGCGCAGGGCAAATTCCATAATCGTGCAGCGTTCCTCCAGCGAACCAAGGTTGGCCTTCAGCAGCCGCAGGGCCAGCGACGGGTGAATCCACTTTGCGTTAATCGTGGCAAGGAGTATGCCGCCGCGCATTTAGTCCTCCGGCCTTAGCCGGCGGCGGCCCTGCCGAAGCGCCTTCTTTCCGCTTTGGGCGTGCTTCGCCTGCAAACGCTGTTCCCGGGCCGCCCGGGAAGGCTTGGTGGGCCGGCGCGTTTTAGGCAAGCGCCCCGCCGCCACAACAAGTGCCTCCAGCCGGAAATACGCCCGCTCCAGATTCGTCCGCTGGGAACGTTCCTCGTCCGCGCTTATGACGATTTCGCCGTCGCCGGTTATCCGCTTTGCCAGCACTTCGCCCGCGCGTTCCATTTCCGCCCGCGTAAGCCCGGCAACGTCGCAGAGGCGCAGACGGAGCGTCGCCTTGGTGTTAACTTTGTTGACATTTTGCCCACCGGGGCCGCCGGCTCTGGAGAAAGTCGCTTCGGCGGCGGCGCGGATTGACTGCCTTACCAGCGCGGCGTTCACGGGGTGCCCAATCCGGTGTTCCGCACGTACCGCTGAACACCGGGCTTGAAAAATTCGCGCAGCAAAACCCGCGAAAAATATTCCTGCCCGGCCGGAAGGTCTACGGTAACCTGCGGTATTTTCCGGCCGTCCGCATACTCCAGCAAACGCGCGACCAGCGACTTCCCCAAACCCAGGCCCCGGTATTCGCCGTGCACCTCAACCGCGCAAACCCGAAGGCAGGTGTCGCCGGAACGAACCCCGGAGGCGTAACCGGCAAAGTCGCCGCCCACGGTTTCCACCACGAAGCTTATCTCCCCGGGAAAAACCCAGTCGCCCATACCGGAAAGAACGTCGTCGTTTGATCCGCCGCCGTCCGGGGAGTTGCCGCATTCCTCGATGCAAGCCCGGTGCAGTTGCGACGCAGGCCCCAAGTCCCCCGGCGTTCCCTCCCGAAACCGGAAGTCCTCCAGCGCAAGACCGGCAATGTCCTCCGGCTCCTCCCCGATAAGCTCCAGCCCCCGGGACTCGCGCAGCGCGTTGTACCAGGCGAGCACCTCCCGCTTCATTTCGCCGTCCTTGTAGGCAAACCACAGCTTCTCCGTTTCCGGGTACCTGCCCAGCGTGTCCTTAAACGCGCGAAAAACCCCCCGGCCCCTGTCCAGCGCGGCGGAAAGCTCCCCTCGCACCAGCGCGTTGCGAAGCCCGGCGGCAAAACGCTCCATCAGCCGGAACCCGTCCGCCGGCCCCCACTCCGGCAGGGAAACGTAGCGGTCGCCGTCGTCGGCATCGTCATCATCGTCCATGTCCGCTTCCGGGTCGCCGACGGGAACGACCAACCCCTCGCGGGTATCCAAACGGTATTCGCCGTGCTGGTCTTCCATGTGGAAGAGAATGTCGTCAACCAGCGCGGAACTAAGTTCGAACTGCATACGGATATTATAGGCAAAGCCGGCGAAAAAGAAAGTGTTGAGGAAAGCCCCGGAAGCCGGTATACTGTCCGACGAGGAGCAGACCATGCAAAAGTTCGAACCCATGTCCATAGACGACAGACTAGCCTTGGCAAAAAAGGCCTTTGAATGCCTGGACGCGGGCGACGAAGCGGGATATTCCCGTTATACCAGGCAAATGCCCATGCCCACCTATCTTGCGAAGATAATGAAAGACAAAATGGGAGCGGACTTTCTTATAAAAGGCGGCTGGAACCTGACGGAAGTAGAGGCGGAACTTGGACCCGATTGGCTTAGTAGATAGAATTGTCGACGCGGTAATGTATATTGATGCAGGCCGCAGGGGTTTTGCCGCCAATAAACAGGACGCGCGTATTTTTTACGAAAGAGGCATAGCCCAGGCATTGTCCGCTTTCCTGGAGGTCCAGACCTCCGGCGATCCTCATACCATTATCCTTGCCGAGTACACTTTTATATCGCAGGAACTCCAGTTCTGCGACAAAACCGACAGGGACGCTATAGGCAGTCTGACACAGGCAATACAGGGTTTTGACGACGCCTTTCTCGTTCTTGGGATCGTGGACGACGGCACGCTTTACAAAGCCGTTGACAAAGCCTTTCCCCACCACAAGGATTACCGCGTAAGCGGATTCCCAAAGGACGCTTTTCACATTGCCTGTCGCGGCCACGCAACAAGGATTAAAAACATACTTCGCTCTCCCGGCGTGGACGGCATAGAAAAAGCGCTTCTCAAACAGCGGGCCGTGAATCTAACGGCCGCGCAGAATGGATACACGAAAAAACAAAAGGCGGCACTTGGGGTCTAGGATGCGCTGATTAAATTCCCTGGGACTGTTCCTTCCGGGGCAGCCTCGCCTGGCCCGGGAAACCGGCGCGGTTAATTCCGCCTAAATGCACGGATACCAAGAGCAGCCATGTTCGAGCGGATTATCAGCGTCTGCCCATCGGTGGAAACATAAAAGTCAAACAGGGTCCTTGCCCCGCTCCTAAACAGCATTCCCGTGTTGCCGGCGGCAGCCCAATTGGTAGGCGGCCCGGAAAGCCAAAGCGACGGCAATCCCGACACGGTTCCATCCGCGTTAACAGCAATGGTAAGGCCGTCATGCAAACAAGTCCACGAACCCACCAGTTTCTCTTCTATGCTGTAAGACGGCACCTCATCAACAGTAACATCAACAACATCGACTTCGGCATCCACCTCCGCGGCAGCCGCATCGGCAGGCCGAGAATCTTCAATGCAGGAAACAAGGAACAGAGCCAAAAAACCGACAATCCATTTGCCCTTCATGCCAAAACCCCTTTTGCGTGATAAAAACCCCGCGACCGTTGTCCGGGGACGCGACCGTTCACTTTATGGTGTCATCTTCCCCGCTTTGGGCCGGAAAGTCAAGGGCGCGGATGACATCCGAGGGGCTGCAGGCACCCGAACCAAGTCAACCGGCGGGCAATTTTTCCGCACGTAGGCAAAACCCGGAAAAAAGCGTACAATTCCCGCACGGACTAAAACATGGAAAAAATGAAACGAACCATCGACTGCGGCGCGTTGCGAAAAAGCGATGCCGGCCGCAACGTAATTTTGAACGGCTGGGTTAACCGGAAGCGCGACCACGGGGGGATTTTTTTTATCAGCCTGCGCGACCGATACGGCGTAACCCAGGTAACGGTTGACACCGAGGCCGCGACACCGGACGGCGGCGACACCGGTTTGGCGGAGCTTTGCGCGGAACTGCGAAACGAGTACTGCATCGCCGTCGAGGGAACGGTGCGGGCGCGTCCGGACGACATGGTAAACCCGGCAATGGCAACGGGCGAGATCGAAGTGATTGCGACGAAAATCGAAATCCTAAACCGGTGCGAAGTTTTGCCGTTTCAGGTTGACGGGGAATCAAATGCCGGGGAAGACCTGCGCCTTCGCTACCGCTACCTGGACCTGCGATCCGGGGCGATGCAGGAGCGCATCCGCCTGCGCAACGATGTTGCGTTTGCCGTCCGCGAATGGATGATTGACAAAGGTTTTTACGAAATAGAAACCCCGACGTTCATCCGCTCCACGCCGGAGGGGGCGCGGGACTTTCTGGTGCCGTCGCGCCTGTACCCGGGAAAGTTTTACGCCCTGCCCCAGTCCCCGCAAATCTACAAACAGCTTTTGATGGTGAGCGGTTTTGACAAGTATTTCCAGATAGCCAGATGCTACCGGGACGAGGACGCAAGGGGCGACCGCCAGCCGGAGTTCACCCAGCTTGACATCGAAATGTCCTTCGTAAGCCGCGACGACGTTCTGGCGGTTATCGAGGGGCTGTTTTCCCACGTCTTCAGGAAAACGCTGGGCGTTGATCTTCCGGCGTGCTTCCGCAGACTGACCTACGAGGAAGCCATGGAAACCTACGGCACGGACAAACCGGATCTGCGCTTCGACATGCCCCTGCAGGACTTTGCCCCCTACGTTGCGGCCGGCAGTTTCGCGGCGTTCAAGGACGCGCTTGCCTCCGGCGAGCAGGAACGGCAAAAGGCCGAGGCAAAGGGCGTTACGATCCAGGGGGGGGGGGTAAAGGCCCTGGTGGTAAAAGGCAGGGCGGACTATTCGCGCAAGCAGATTGAGGAGCTGGAAAACCACGCCAAAATTTACAGGGCCAGGGGAATGGCCTGGATGAAGGTTACCGCGGACTCCGGTCTGGAAGGCGGCGTGTCAAAGTTTTTTGCGGAAAACGCCGGGGAGATTGTCGCCGGGCTTGGGGCCGCACCCGGGGACCTTATTCTGATTGTCGCGGATGCCGGCAGAAGAGTTGCCAACACCGCACTTGGCGCGGTGCGTTCCAGGCTGGGCAAAGACCTGGGGTTCTGCGATCCAAAGCGCTTCGAGTTTGCCTGGATTGTCGATTTCCCCATGTTCGAGTTCAACGAGGACGAAAACCGCTGGGAAGCCGCGCACCACCTGTTTTCGTGGCCGCAGGAAAAATACCACGCAACACTGGAAAGCGATCCCGGCGCGGTAAAAGGCGACCTGTACGACCTGGTTTTGAACGGCTATGAACTCGCCTCCGGTTCCATCCGCGTCCACGACCCGGAACTGCAGAAGCGGATTTTTTCGGTAGTGGGTTTCGACCCCGCCGAGGCGGAAAAACGCTTCGGGTTTTTGACCGGCGCGTTCAGGTACGGGGCCCCCCCCCACGGGGGTATCGCCCCGGGGCTGGACAGGCTGGTCATGCTCATGTCAGGGCAAACGTCGATAAAAGAGGTAATCGCGTTTCCGAAAAACTCGTTTGCGGTAAGCCCCATGGACGACTGCCCCGGCGAGGTTGACCAAAAGCAGCTTGACGAACTGTGCATAACGGTGCGGCAGCCCCCCAAAAAGGACGGCGAGCGGTAAACCGTGAAGGGGTATCTGGAGCTTCTGTGGGCGTTTTTCGTCATCGGCGGAACGGCCTTCGGCGGCGGTTACGCGGTGGTCCCCGTGCTTGACCGCGAGCTGGTCAAAAAGCGCGGCTGGATCACCATGGACGAGGTACTGGATTTTTACACCATAGCCCAGATAACCCCGGGGATTATTCTCGTAAACATTGCCACTTTTGTGGGCTGCAAGCGCAAGGGGGTTGCCGGCGGTATTGCCGCCACCATTGGGTTAATCTTTCCCGGCATCTGCCTCATGCTGGTGGTGTCAATGTTTTTCAGGCATTTTGCCGAACACCGGATTGCCGGGCACGCGCTGGCCGGGATTCGCCTTGCGGTTTGCGCCCTGATGCTGGACGCGGCGATAAAACTTTTCAGGGGATTTTTCAGGGACTGCCGCGCGGTGATTATCGGAATTGCGGCGTTCGCGCTTTCGGCGGTGTTCAGCGTTTCCCCGGTGGTCGTTGTCCTTGGTGCCGGGATTGCCGGGTTTCTGCTTTACTCGCCCAAACGCGCCGTCCCCGGGGGGGGAACGCCGCCGGAAAGCGGCGCACCCCCGGGGGGAGGCACAGCTCCGGGGGGAGGCGCGCCTCCGGAGGGAGGCGGCCGGTGAGTCTTCCGCTTCTTTACCTGGAGTTTTTCCACATAGGCCTGTTCGCCGTGGGCGGCGGGCTGGCCACCCTGCCCTTCCTGTTTCTCATGGCAAACGACCGTTTCGTGTTCGTGCGGCAAACCGGATGGCTTAGTACGGAAAACCTGGGGAACTTTATCGCAATCGCGCAGTGCGCCCCGGGGGCTATCGGCGTGAACATCGCAACCCAGGCCGGTTTCCAGTACGCCGGAATCGCCGGGAGCATACTGGCGCCGCTGGGGCTTGTGAGCCCCGCCATAATCGTCATCGCGATTGTTTCCAGGGCGATGCAGTCGCTGAAAACCAACAAGGTTGCCGCAGCGGTGTTTTCCGGCCTGCGCCCGGCCGCCGCTGGCTTGCTTTCCGCCGCGGGCTTTGGCGTGTGGAAACTCGCCCTGTACAACGCGGAAGCCGCCGCATGGTTCGGGGCAATCCGCTGGCGCGAAGGGCTCGTCGCCGTCGCCCTGTTTCTGCTTCTGGTAAAGTTTGGCTGGCACCCGGCAGTCTACATCGCGCTGGGCGCCGCTGCCGGGATTTTGCTGGGGCTTTAGACCGGTTCCTGGCTTGCGGCGTTCGCGCTAAAACAGCCTGTGGTAAATGGAAGGCGCGAAACGCTGACGTTCCCGGTTTTCCTCCTCACGGCTGCGGGGGGACTCCAGAACCAGATCGTCGAAAACCCAGACGCGCTCAACGCGAACCGGTGCCGGAGGCGGAGCCGGCGGGGGTTCCTCCTCCCCGTAGTAGGACTCGTAGGGGGAAGCCGGCGGAGGCGCGGGCGCGGCAATCTGGCGTTCCTCCAGGCGGACAAACAACTCGCCGGTTATGCCGTGGTCCCTGCCGATAAACCTTACCAGAAAGGACGTGGAACCGTCGGGGCTGTTTTGTCCGCCGCCAAGACGGAAGGAGCGCGGGTGAACCACGTTAAGCGCGGCCATGTAGCCCTCCAGAAACACCCGGTTTACCGAGGCAAGAATCTGGGCGTTCGTGTCCCCGGCCAGAAGCGCGGCGGCCACCCGCCGGGCAAACTCGTAAGTTTCCCGGGAAGCCCGGCCCGGACCCAAAGGCCCTATAACCATGTCCACCGGATACCGGAGAGGTTCCTCCCGGCGCGGACGCAACAGTTCCTCCGGAATCGAACCCCGCTGCAACACGTCGTCAGCCCCGGAGCCGGTTTGGGCAAATAGAAAGCCCGCCAAAAGCAGGAACAGCGTCGCCGTTCCGATTTTCCGTTTTCGCATCTTGCTACCAGTATAGAACATCCCGCGTCTTTATTCTATAATTCCCTGATGTATGGGTGTTTCGATACAATCGGTTTTGGCGGAGGGCTTTTCCTGCCCCGTTAGGGATGTCCTGTGGGGGCACATCTACCTTACCCCGGAACTCGCGGCGTTGACCGAATCCGCCCCCTTCGTGCGCCTGCACCGCATTCTGCAACTGGGCCCGGTCTACCGAATCTACCCCGGCGCGACCCACACCCGGGCAAGCCACTCGATAGGGGTTTACCACCTGGGGCGGCGGCTTTTGCAGAACCTTGCCGAACGCGGCGCGACGGACTGGATTGGCCGCGAAGGGGCCATGTCGTTTCTGTGCGCCTGCCTGCTCCACGACCTGGGCCACTTCCCCTACACCCACTCGCTAAAGGAACTGCCGCTGCGCCATCACGAAGCCCTCACCGGGGACATAATTCTGAAGGAGCCGATGAAAAGCCTGGTGGGCGGGTGCGGGGCCAGCCCGGAACTTACCGCCGCGATTGTGGACGCCGACCGAGGCACCGGAAACGCCGCCGGCGGCGATGAAACCGAGCTGTTTTTTTACCGGAAGCTGCTTTCCGGCTGCCTGGACCCGGACAAACTGGACTACCTGAACCGCGATGCCAGGTACAGCGGGGTTCCGTACGGAATCCAGGACGTGGATTTCATACTTTCCAGGCTTACGCCAAACCGGGAAAGGGGCGCGGACATAGATTCCCGCCTAATCCCCAACGTGGAAGCCGTCCTGTTCGCCAAATACCTCATGTACCGGACGGTTTACTGGCACCGGCAGGTCCGCGCCTGCACCGCCATGATCAAGAAAGCCCTGCTGGAGGCCCTTGAATCCGGCGCCGTGGCCGGCGAGGAACTGTACGGACTCGACGACCAGAGCCTGTTCGCCCTGTTGCGCCGGAAAACCGGAAGCGCGCTGGCGGATTCCGTGTGGAACGGCAGACTGTTTTCGGCGGTCGCGGAAATCCCCTACAGCGAAACCGACCACGCCCGCCTAAAGGACATCGGCAGACGTTCCCTGTACGAAAAGCAGCTTGCCGACGAGTTCCGGTCCCGGGGCGTAAACCTTGGCCCCGGGGACCTTATAATCGACCTGCCGGAACCAGTTTCCTTCGAAGCCGGGCTTTTCGTGCTGGACGAGAACCGCAACTTCACCGAAAGCACCAGCGCCTTTAGAACCGAAACGCTGAACTCTTTTGTTAACACGCTGTACACCGTTCGAGTGTTTGTGGATTCCGATTTTTGCAAAAAAGTCGAGACTTTACCGCAATTATGTAGTATACTATATAATGTGGAGAGTTGGCTTCGCTCTTGAGAGGCGGGCAAGGGGGACGGTTATGGAACTACACAATATCTCTGAGGACATCGTTTTTGAGGCAGTTCAGAAAATCTTCGGCTTGATTGAAAAAGAAGGCAACCAGGAAGAGTTGTGCCTTTGCGACCAGTGCAAAATGGACACAATCTGTTACATCCTTAATCGCGTGGAAGCGCGTTACATTATCTCCAGCAGGGGCATTAACCACCTTGAGCGGGAGTGGGCCTGGAGGCAGCAAATGGAGGCCGACGTTGCCACGCTTGCGTACAAAGGGCTTCGCCTGGTGAATCATAAACAACGCCGCACGCACAGCAGCGGCGCGCAGGAAGAGAAAAAGGCTCACAGGGGCCCCGTTTTCGACATTCCAACGATTATGGGAAAGCTGTTTGACGGAAAAACCTTTGAGCCCCTGGACGGCGTAAAAGTGGAACTTTGGAGCGACGACGAACTGGTACCCATGCGAAACAAGAACTGGCAGAATCCGTTTATACTGGTGCCGAACACACCCGGAACGTACACCTTCTGGCCGGCTCCCGTTTGCGCCGACGAAGCGGCCACGAACCGGCTTTTCAACTACACCCTAAAAGTGGAAGACCCGCGATACGAAACCATGCTCCATTCCTTCAAAATACCCGCCGTTAGCGATCAACCTCCGGTCTCACATTCCTCGGGTAAACCCTTCAAGATTCCGGATATTTACCTTTTCTCCCCCGGCGAGTCAGAGATGAACTGGTAGTTTTTCCGGAACCCTGCGAACGCAACGGCCCGATAAGCAATCCCGGCAACGGTTGTTTTTCGGGTTTTTGCTTTTTGGCTATTCCCCCGCCCCGGTTTCGCCCTTTTCCCGCAACATGTTCCTGTCGAGTGCTTCCGCAAGCTGTTTCACCTGTAATAGAATGTATTCCTTGAACGGCTTTTCCAGTTTGACGAAAATCTCCATAAGCTGGCTTAGCTGAATATCCGTCAGGTCGTCGCCGAACATCTCGCCCTTACCCTCCAGCAGATACTCCCTGGTTACCCCGTACTGGGAGCATATCAGCGCGATAATTCTGTCGTTTACCTTCCTGTTTCCGTTTTCAATGTTGGAAAAGTACGTGTGGCTTACGTAAATGCCGTTACAGAAATCCTTTTGGGTTAAACCCAGCGCCTCCCTGACTTTTACTATCCTGCCCCGTATTGCGTCCGACATTTTTCAATTCTATCCAAAAAAAGCGACAAAAACAAGATTTGCCCAACGGTGCCAAAAAACGCTTGACATACCATTCTATGTTCTGTATCATGAACCATTGGATAGATATACACGGGATAGCGGAATGGAGAAGAAAAGTGAGGGTACGTCTTACGATTTGACAACCGATTACAGGAAACTGCCGGCAAAAAACAGGGCCGGCCTGATAAGGACGGCAAGGAACCTGCTGAAACAGCAGGACGAGGACATGGAAGCGCTTGCGCGCGTTTCACCACCCTCATTAACGGACGAATACGGGACAAGCGACAAGGCGAGACGGGAAGGCCAAAACCGCCGTCAATCCGGCTGTTTTTGCTGAACCCTTAACAGTTCCTTTGCCTGGACAATCAGATAGTCCTGGTACAGCACGTTCAACTGGTTAAACAACCGGTTAAGCCGTTCCAGTTTGGCGTCCGGAGGGCTGCCGCCGAACATCTCCTCGTTGCCGTCCTTGAGGTAGGCTTTGTTGACGTTGTATTTGGAGCAGACAAGCTCGACAATGCGGTCGTTTACGGTTATTTTGCCCTGTTCGATCCGGGCAAGGGAGCTTTGGCGCAGGAAGATGCCCTTGGAAAAATCCCTTTGGGAAAGCTTCAGGACGGTTCTGACGGCTTTCAGGCGTTCATTTATCGAGTTTTCCATAATCCCTTCCAAGGTTCCCTACCGCGTTCACTATACCACGGAGATTTTTATAGTTCAAGAAAAGGGCTTGACAAGATGCTTCAAGCATGTGTAATATGATACTTGAATCATTGCGAAGGATAAAGGGCGTGGAAGGGAACGGACACAAGTTTGAGCAGATTAGCGATATATTCTCCCGGTTTTCGGAGGAAAACAAAGACGCCCTGATTGAGACTGCAAAAGACCTGCTGAAGCGGCAGGACGAAGACGGGGAAATTGTTATGGCCGATTCGGTGTCTTCGCAAAACGAATTGGATTGTCGGAAGTTTATCTAAAACACAAGAGAGAGGAGTATCGAAAATGAGAAACACACGGACATTTTGGCGAACGTTTGGCGTTGCCGCCATTATCACGCTTATCGGATTCGCGGCGTCAGCCTGCCGAAGCCCCACTACGGCGAATGTTACTTATCATACGGTAACATTCGACACCGGCGGCGGAACCGAAATCGATCCAGTGTCGGTTGTGCACAACCAGACCGTGGAAATACCGGACAACCCGACAAGGGACGATTATATTTTTGCCGGGTGGTATACCTGCGCCGACTTTGTCACACGGTTTGACTTTGCCACGCCAATAACGGGTGCGATCACTATTTTCGCAAGGTGGAGTCGCGGTGGCGGAATCGAAGAGGAAGGGGGATTGCGGTTTGAATTTGACTCGGAACTGATGGGGTATGCGGTTTTGGGGTTTGCGGACGAGCCTTTCGACCCGTTGGTTATACCCGCGCGCCTTAGCGACGGCGATCCCGTGCGTCGCATCGCGAACGAGGCGTTTGTGGAGAACCAGCTTACCGACGTGGTTATTCCCAACAGTATTACTTTCATCGGGTTTAATGCATTCAGGGAAAATCAGCTTTCCAGCGCGGTAATTCCAAACAGCGTTATTTACATCGGAAACAGCGCATTTAGGGATAATCAGATTGACAGCTTAACGATTGGTAATAACGTTACAAGCATCGGAAATTGGGCATTCCATGGTAACCGGCTTGCAAGCGTGACAATCCCTCACAGCGTGATTTCCATAGGGGGCAACGCGTTCAGGGAGAACCAACTTTCCGGCGTGGTAATTCCAAATAGTGTTATTTACATAAGGAACGATGCGTTTAGGGACAATGAGCTAACCAGTGTCACAATTGGTACTGGTGTTACCTACATAGGAAGTTGGGCATTTCAAGGCAATCGGCTTACAAACGTGGTTATCCCAGAGGGTGTTACCTCCATCGGATTTACTGCATTTAGGGATAATCAGCTATCAAGCGTGGTCATCCCGGATAGCGTTACTTCCATAGGCAGCAACGCGTTTAGGTACAACCAGCTTGTCAGCGTAACCATCGGCAGCGGCATTACCTACATGGGGGACAATGCATTCAGGGGCAACCGGATTACTAACGTGGTCATTCGGGATGGTGCTGCCGTCATAGGGAATAACGCCTTTTGGTACAACCAGCTTGCCGGCACGGTGGTCATTCCGAACAGCGTTACGGCCATAGGATTTAGCGCATTTAGGGACAGTCAGATTACCAGCGTGACTATTGGGAACGGCGTTACGAGCATAGGGAACAATGCATTTAGGGATAACCTGATCTCCGGCGTAACCATTGGTAACGGTGTTGAGATCATCGGGAATAACGCATTTTCGGGTAACCAGATTGTTGGTGCCGTGACTATTCCTGACAGCGTTACTGCCATAGGGTTTGATGCATTCAGGAATAACCAGCTTGCCAGCGTAACCATCGGCAGCGGCATTACCTCAATGGGGGATAACGCATTTAGGGACAACCGGATTACCACCGTGGTCATTCGGAATGGTGCTGCCGTCATAGGGAATAACGCATTTTCGGGTAACCAGATTGTTGATGCCGTGACTATTCCTGACAGCGTTACTGCCATAGGGTTTGATGCATTCAGGAATAACCAGCTTGCCAGCGTAACCATCGGCAGCGGCATTACCTCAATGGGGGATAGCGCATTTAGGGACAACCGGATTACCACCGTGGTCATTCGGGATGGTGCTGCCGTCATAGGGAATAACGCATTTTGGGACAACCAGCTTGCCGGCACGGTGGTCATTCCGGACAGCGTTACGACCATTGGGTATAGCGCGTTTAGGGATGGTCAGATTACCGGCGTGACTATTGGCAATGGTGTTACGAACATCGGAAGTAATGCGTTTATGGATAACATGATTACCAGTTTAAGCCTTGGTAATAGTATTGAGATCATCGGGAATAACGCATTTTCGGGCAACCGGATTGTTGGTGCCGTGACTATTCCTGACAGTGTTGTTTCCATAGGAAGTTCGGCATTTTATCAAAACCAGATTGACAGCTTAACCATTGGAAGCAATGTTACAAGCATTTGGTCTCATGCTTTTTGGGGAAACCAGCTTACCGGTGATTTAGTCATTCCCGACAGCGTTACTACCATAGGGACTTCGGCATTTTTCCGCAATCAACTCACCAGTGTAACCATTGGCAATGGTATTACCACTATATCGGCTCATGCATTTGCGGACAATCGGCTTACCAGCGTGATCTTCGGCGACAGCATTACGAGAATTGGGAATAATGCATTTTCGGACAATTGGCTAACCAGCCTTGTTATTCCAGGCGATGTTACCCATATCGGTAATTTCGCATTTGCTTTTAACAGTCGTCTTGTAGATGGGATTAGCAAGGATATTACTCGCATAACCATACCCGCCAATGTGGAGCTTGGTTCTTCATCTTTCACTCTTGGCTTTTTCATTGACTTCTACAATAACAACGACAGGCAGGCAGGCACGTATCTTTTTAACCTTGGCTCGCCGCCATGGTGGACTTGGCAGCCGTAGTCCAAGGAACTTCCGGGTGGCTTGTGAACTCCCCCGGAAGTTCCCTGTCTTCCCCGCGTCGGGGAAAACAGGGATAACGCCATTCTACAAATCGCCCAAAAGCCCCTTCTTTTTCTGTTCGGTTACGTATTCCGCATAGGCCTTGTCGTAGACGGCGATGTGGCCAAACACCCAGTCCTTTAGGGACCGGACAAACTTGTTAGGGACGAACGTCTCGCCTTCCTCGAAGTCGCGCGACGCGGACAGGATGTCCCTTACCAGAATGTCGTGCTGGATTTTGTGTTCCGCGGCCTTCGGGTAACCGATCCGTTCCAGAAGTTTCATTTCCTCCATCAAGTGGAAACGGACGTACTCCACCATGCGGTGCATGGCTTCCCTGAACGCGGAGCCGACCCCGTCGCCGCCCTGCATGCACGCGCCGTACAGCCGGTTGATAAGCTCAACAAGTTCCTTGTGCTGCCTGTCAATCGTCTCTATACCGGTGGCGTATTTTTCCGACCAGTCCACAAAATTTCTACCGCTTGGCAGGTCCCTTTTATTATCCATACGGGAATATTACAGGAAATCGGACTGAATGTGAATATGGACGGACATCCCGGCTGCGGTATCCTTTATCGGTTTCTTTCCGCAGGTACGGTAATACTATCCACATATACTGAAACCGGAGGCGCAAGACGGTTATGCCTACGGCAAAAATGTTCATGTACGAAAATTCCCAGGCAATCAGGATTCCTAAAAAATTCCGGGCAGAAGGCGGCGGCACAAACCAAAACCGCAAAACCATGGCGTTCCGCTTTGCTGCAGTAAACCCGCCAGCAACCGTCAGGTTGATCCCCCCCCTCCCCACGCAGTATCGCAAGCACTTTATTCTTTACCGACAAAAAATTTGCTTGACACATTCGGCCGGAGTCGGCATAATGTGTGCTACAGACAGGCAAATCGTACAAAGCTTTACTTGTGTGGCCGTACTTCTCGAAAACCAAAGCCGTTTGAGGTGAAGGTTATGAAAGCTTGCAAGAGGCAGATAAAAATAACGCCGGAAGCGGGTTCCGGCGTAACGTACATCTTTGTCAAACAACCGGCAGATAATTTTTTTCCACACATTCGCATTTTTGGGGGGAAGCTATGTTTAGTAGTTTGAAGACCAAACTGATTGTTCCAATTACGGGGCTTCTGGTAATTATGGTCGCTTTTATTTTCGTGTATGTGTCCATAGGTTCAACGAATCTTGCCAACAACCTGACGGATGAGCGCGGCGACGCGGCGGCTCAAATGGTGCACCTGTACATTGATGGCCTTACCGAACGTATGCGCGTAACCGCATACGCAATATCCAGCAGCCACGGCCTGATTTCGACGGTCGGCAACTGGAACAACGGCATAGACCGGGCGGGAAACCGGCTGGCATTGTATCGTTATTTAAACAGCCGGATGGGCGAACTGGGACTGGACGGTTTTGTGGTATTTGACCGGGCAGGGGACATAATACTTCGAACGCATGATTTTGGCCACTACGGCGACAACCTTCGCCATCTTCCCCACGCAGCCGCCGGTTTTGACCACGGCACAAGCTCCACGCTGTTTATCTCCACCCCGGCCCAGCCCATGGGTCTGACCGGTGCCATGCCCATACGGGAAGACGGCGAGATCATAGGCCTGATTTCCGCAACCCTGTTTTTCCACACCGACGAATTCGTGGATCAGATAGCCAAGGGGTTTAACGCGGAGGTTACGGTGTTCGCCGGAAACACGCGCGTCGCCACCACTTTTCTCGATGCCGCCGGAAACAGGGAAGTCGGCATAGACGCGCCACAGGAAGTCATAGATTCCGTTATGGGCAGGGGCGAGCCCTTTAGGGACGATCTGGTCCTGGGGGGGGTGGATTTTGACGTGTATTACCTTCCGCTGTTCGGGTGGGGGGGGGATCGCGTGGGTATGTTCTTTGTGGGGTTTTCCAACGAGCATACCATCGCCGCCGTCAACACGCTCCGGCGAAACCTGCTTATCATAGGCATCGCCAGTCTGGCGGTGGTCGCGTTCGTAATGCTCATGTTTATCGTGCGGATGCTGAAGCCAATCGACCTTTTGACGCTTACTCTTGACGGCACCGCCAACGGCGACCTGACAAAAAGGCTTCCGGAGAAAGGCAGGGACGAGATCGCCAGGGCTTCCCGCTCATTCAACAAGACAATGGAAGAGCTGAGGAAAATGATCACCGCGATCAAACAACAGGCGGGGGAGCTGGCCGACATCGGCAACAACCTTGCCAGCAACATGACGCAGACGGCATCCGCAATGAACGAGATTACCGCCAACATCCGGAACATCAAGGGCCGGGTGCTGAACCAGAGCGCCAGCGTTACCGAGACCAACGCCACCATGGAACAGGTTACCGCCAACATCGACAAGCTCAGCGGGCATATCGAACAGCAGACCAGCGCCGTGGCGCAGGCTTCGTCTTCCATCGAGGAAATGATGGCGAACATCCAGTCCGTTTCCGCAACCCTTATTGGAAACGTTGAAAACGTGCGGCATTTGCAGGAAGCGTCGGAGACCGGCAGGTTGAGCCTACAGGAGGTGGCGCACGACATTCAGGAGATTGCCCGCGAATCGGAGAGCCTTCTGGAAATCAATTCCGTAATGGAGAACATCGCCAGCCAGACAAACCTTCTTTCGATGAACGCGGCAATCGAAGCGGCGCACGCGGGCGACGCGGGCAGGGGCTTTGCCGTCGTCGCGGACGAGATACGCAAACTGGCCGAATCATCCGGCGAGCAGTCCAAGGTTATCGGAAACGTGCTGAAGAAAATCAGGGAATCGATGGACAAGATTACCCGTTCCACCGACAACGTCCTTAACAGGTTCGAGGCGATTGACCGCAACGTAAAAACCGTCGCGGAACAGGAGGCGGGTATCCGCAGCGCCATGGAGGAACAGAGCCATGGAAGCAAGCAGGTTCTTGGCGCGTCCGGACAGGTCAGCGACATAACACAGCAGGTAAAGGGCGGATCGCTGGAAATGCTGGAGGGCAGCAGGGAGGTAATCGCGGAAAGCAAAAACCTGGAAAAGGCGACGCAGGAAATTACCAACGGCATGAACGAGATGGCCGCCGGAGCGGAGCAGGTGAACAAGGCGGTAAACAGCGTCAACGATCTTACCAGCAGGAACCGGGAAAATATTTCCTCTCTCGTGGAGGCGGTTTCGCGGTTCAAGGTTTGAGGCGGCAAACCTTATATCGGCCCGGTAATTTCTTTTCCCAAACACGTTGATTTGCCCCGTGTGCAGGGCGCGGTTTTTCGTGTATACTTTCCTCAAGGAGGCAGTATGAACCGAAACCGAAAAACCGTGGCGTTCCGTTTCGCGGGCTTTGCCGTTATCGCGTTCGCCTGCCTTCTTGCGGCGCATCTGGTTTTGCGTTTTTCCCCCTACCCGGAACTCGAAGGTTTCCGGAACCGGTCCAGCGGCTTTGCGGTGTACGACCGGGACGGGCGGCTGTTGCGGGTGTTTCCGGCGGAGGACGGGGTAAGGCGCGAGTGGGTTCCGCTGGAGGAGATTCCCCGGGGCGTTTTGCGCGTGTTTGTCCACGCGGAGGATCGGCGTTTTTTCCGGCACCCCGGGGTTGATCCTGCGGCGGTTGCTGCGGCGGCTTGGCGCAATCTGCGGGCGGGGCGCACCGTTTCCGGCGCGTCCACCATAACCATGCAGCTTGCCCGGATGATAAACCCGCGCGAACCGGGACTGGCGGGGAAAATATTGGAGGCGTTTGACGCGCTACGGCTGGAGGCGCGGCTTTCCAAGGACGAAATTCTTGAACTGTGGATTAACAACATTCCCTTCGGCAGCAACGTCGAAGGCTTGCCGGCGATAAGCCGCGCGCGTTTCGGCAGGGAGCCGGCGCATCTGGACGACGCGCGAGCCGCGCTGCTCGCGGTAATTCCCCGCAGGCCGGCGCTGTTTGACCCGGCGCGGGAACCGCAAATGGCGGTAAACGCGGCGCTGTCCCTGTCGCGCCGCGCCGGCCTTGGCCTGGACGAGGTAACCCTGGCGGAAGCCGCCGCCGAAGCCTGCCCCCAAACGCTTACCGAATCGAAGCGTCCGTTTTTCGCGCCGCACTTTACCGACCGCGTGGCGGGTCTGCGAACCGGCGCGGAAACCGGAAACGTTTTCGCAAACGCCGGGCGGGTGCGTTCCACGCTGGATCTGGATTTGCAGCTTTTCGCCGAAAGGCGGCTTGCGGCGGAACTCGCCCTGCTGGAAACCAACAGGGTAACCAACGGGGCAATTCTGGTCGTGGACAATTTTTCCGGCGCGGTTCTGGTTTACGTGGGTTCCGCGTCGTGGTTTGACTGCGCCGCCGGCGGGCAGATCGACGGCGTAAGGGTGCGAAACCAGCCCGGTTCCACGCTCAAGCCGTTTCTGTTCGCGCAGGCACTGGAAAACGGTTTCGCGCCCAACGACATACTTCCGGACATTCCCACCGTTTTCGGCAGCGCGGAAGCGTACAGCCCGACGAACTTCAACCGCCGGTTTAGCGGCCCGGTGCGTTTCCGCGTCGCGCTGGCATCGTCGCTGAACATTCCGTCGGTGTATATTCTGGAGCGTCTTGGCGTCGGCGCTTTTGAGGAGTATCTTGTAAGGCTTGGTTTCGATTCCCTCGCCGCAAGCGCGACGGATCACGGACTGGGGCTCGCGCTGGGAAACGCGGAGGTAACTCTGGAGGAGCTGACCAGGGCTTTCGCGGTCTTCCCCCGGGGGGGGAGGGGGCTGGAACTGCGTTTTACCGAATCGCAAAACGGGCAACAATCGTCGCAACAAATTCCGGCGCGGGCGCTGATGTCGCCGTACACGTCGTGGCTCATCACGGACATTCTTGCGGACGGGCCAAGCCGCTTTCCGGGTTTCGGTTTGGCTCCCGCCATGGCGACCGGATTTCCGTCGATATTCAAAACCGGAACGGCAAACCAGTTTCAGCACATCTGGGCGCTGGGGGCAAGCCCCGGTTACACGGTGGGGGTCTGGATGGGGAACTTTTCCGGCGAAACCGTAATAGGAAGAACCGGCAGTTCCATTCCGGCGCTGATTGCGTCGGACCTGCTTTACGCGCTGGAAACCCGGCGCGCTCAAAACCGGCGGAACCACGCCGGCCCGGAACCGCGCTTTCCGGCGGCCCCCAACACGGACAACCTTCGGGAGGCGCGGATCTGCTCGCTTTCCGGAATGGCCGCCACTCAGGACTGCGCCGGCGCGGTGCGGGAGTGGCTTTCCGCCGAAACGCCGCTTGGCCCCTGCACCTGGCACGGAAACCGCGAGGGGGGCCGGCACGTCGAAGCGCTTTGGGGCGGCGCACACGTTCCGGAATTCCCCCCGGAGTACCGGGCCTGGCTGGCCGAACGTTTCCGGCGCGGCGCGGTAAGCCCGGCGCTCCCCGGAAACGCGCGTATCCGCCTTCCGGTTTCCGGTTCCGTGTTCCACTTCAACCCGGCCCTGCCGCCGGAGTCCCAGGCGATCCGCGTGGAGACCGCCGGTTTCGGCCCCGGCACGCCGGTTTACGTAAACGGTGTTTTGCGCGGCGGAGTTAACCACGCCGGAGTGTTCGTCCTGCCGCTGCTCCGGGGTTCGCACGTCATAGCGGTGGGGGACGCGAATGGGCACGACACGGTGGAAATCAGCGTTCGGTAACCGCCGTCGGTTTCAGGCGGCTAACCCCATGGCTTGTACTTTACGCCCACGTCGTACACGTCCACGCCCTCGCGCTTTTTCAGAAAACGCACCAGCGCACAGGTGCCGGGCAACGCCGCCGCCTCCAGAACGCACTTGAGAATATAGTTGGTTAAGACAAGGCTGAGAAACGCCTCCCAGCGAAACACGCCCAGAAGGGTTGCCACCGTTACGAAAACCAGGCTGTCCAAAAGCTGGCCCGCCAGCGTGGAAGCCATGGCCCTGGTCCAGAACATTCGCCCCTTCATCAGCACCTTGATCCGCGAAACCAGAACGGCGTTGCTGAACCCGCCCACCAGGTATCCGGAAAGGCTGGCCAGAACAAGGCCTATCATTCCGCCGAACATGGCATCGAAGGAATCGCTGCCGGTCCAGGTTCCGTCCGCGTAGCCAGCCCAGGCTTCCCAGCCGGCATAGCCGGGAAGAATCCGGAGGACGAACAAAAACAGCGCGGAAAACGCCAGAATTACAAAGCCCGTCCAGATTGCCCTGCGCGAGGCCCTGAAGCCGTAGACTTCGGTAAGAACGTCCCCCAGAACGTAGGCGAAGGGGAAAAGCAGGGTTCCGCCGTCGAAGTACAGGTCTATCCCGAAAAAGGAAAGACCCGTGTCAACAAACTTTGCGGAAGACGCGATGTTGCTAAGGACAAGGATGACGACGAACGCCGCCATCGCTATGTCAAAATACTTAAACGGAACCCCGGCGCTTTTGTCTACGCCCACTTAATCAAACCGGGCTGGTACGGATGCACCAACGCCTCATGCTTGGGCAGAATCCTTACGGTGTGGCCCTGGAAACCGGTGTCAACGCATTCCACTTTTATCTGGTACACGTTCAGGCCGTCCCTGGCTCCAACCCACTTCATTTCGTCCCTGCGGGCGTCAACGATTTCCCTGCTCTGGTTCGACATTCTGCCGTGGTAAAGCTCCACCAGCAAATCGTTCGGGGACATCTGGCCAAGGTCGATATGGGCGGTAACGTGGAGGGAATCCCCCCGCTGCATGACCGGCTTGGAGTTTGCCTCCACCTTTGCGATTTTGATGCTGTCCCACGACTCCCGCAGTTTTTCGAAGTAGCCCGCAAGCGCCTTGGTTTCGGCGTAGCTGCTTTTCAACTGCCTGCGGTAGTTCTTGAGCGCCGGGAAGTAGAACTGTTCGGAGTAGTTAAGCAGCATCCGGTGGCTGGACATGGACTGCCCGATGTTGCTCATGCAGTCCTTCATTCTCTTTATCCATTCCCGGGGAAGACCGTCCCTGCCGCGCTGGTAGAACAGCGGAATTATGTCCCTTTCGAGAAGGTCGTACAGCGCCTTGCTTTCCACGTCGTCCTGGAGCCACTCGTCGTGGTACTGTTCGCCGTGGCCTATCGCCCAGCCCACTTCCGGGGTGTAGGCTTCGTCCCACCAGCCGTCCATAATCGAGCAGTTTAGAACGCCGTTCATCGCCGCCTTCATGCCGCTGGTGCCGGACGCCTCCATCGGGCGACGCGGGGTGTTTAGCCACACGTCCGCGCCGGAGGTCAAATATTTGCCGACGGTCATGTCGTAGTTTTCAACGAACACGATGCGGCTGCTCACGTCGAACCTTTCGGCAAAGTGTACAATGTCTTTGATAAGTTCCTTGCCCGGAATGTCGTGGGGATGGGCCTTTCCGGCGAAAATAAGCTGAACCGGGTGCTCGTTGTTTTTCACCAGGCGCAACAGCCTTTCCGGATCGCGCAAAAGCAGATTGCCGCGTTTGTATGTGGCAAACCGGCGGGCAAAACATATGGTAAGGGCGTAGGGCGAAAGCGCGTCCTCCGCCTGCCGAATGCGGCGCTCCACCGAACCGGTGCGCGTGTACTGCTGGCGTATGCGGTCGCGGACAAACGCCACAAGCCGTTCACGGCGGCGTTCGTGCGTGCGCCACAGCTCCTCGTCGCTGATCCTGTCCATGCGGTTCCAGATTTCAAGTTCCGTGGGCTTGTCCTCAAAATGGGGACCAAAGTAGCGGTCCAGAAGCTCAAGCATCCCGGAGGAAATCCACGTTCGCGTGTGCACGCCGTTGGTAACGTGGCCAATGGGCACCTCGTTTATCGGCAGCCCCGGCCAGATGCCCTTCCACATGTCGCGGGAAACCACGCCGTGCAGCTTGGCCACGCCGTTCGCGTAGGCGGCCATCTTTAGGGCGAGTACCGTAAGGCAGAAGGTTTCCTTGTCGTCGTCCACGTTCACCCGCCCAAGGCCAAGGAAGTCCTTCCAGGATATACCCAGAACCTGCGGCCACGCCCGGAAGTACTTTTCCATCAGCCCTATGTCGAAACGTTCGTTGCCCGCCGGAACCGGAGTGTGCGTGGTAAAAATGTTTGTGGGCCAGACGGTCTCCTTCGCTTCCTCGAAGGTAAAATTCTTTTCGACCATAATCTCGCGGACGCGCTCCAAACCAAGGAACGCGGCGTGGCCTTCGTTCATGTGGGTAACGGCGGGGTTAATCCCCAAAACGCGCAGGGCGCGTATGCCGCCTATGCCCAGGAGAATCTCCTGCTGTATCCTGGTTTCCTTGTCGCCGCCGTACAGGGTCGCGGTAATGTTGCGAATCTCGGCGGAGTTTTCCTCTATGTTGGTGTCCAGCAAATACAGCGACGAACGGCCGACCTTGACTTCCCATATCTGCGCGACCACCTGCCGGCCGGCCATGTCCACGGAAATCTTGAGCGGATGACCGTCCTTGCCGTCCTTGCGTTCCACCGGCATGTTGTACCAGTCGTTTTCCGGATAGCTTTCCTGCTGGAAGCCGTCTGCGCTGAGCATCTGCTTGAAGTACCCCTGCCGGTACAGCAAACCGATGCCGACCAGGGGAAGACCCATATCCGAAGCGGTCTTCATGTGATCCCCGGACAGAATTCCCAAACCGCCCGAGTAGATGGGCAGGGAGGAATCCATGCCGTATTCCATCGAAAAATAGGCCACAACGTCCTTGTGGCTGCCCTTGTACCAGGTTTCGCCCTTTTTGTAACTCTGGAAATGGTCGTACACTTCCTTGAGGGCGGCAAGGTACGAATCGTCCTTGGCAACCTGCTCGAGCCTTTTCTGGCTGACCATACCCAAAGTCCGCACCGGACTCTGCTGGGACTGCATCCATACGTCGTAGTCCAGCCTGACAAAAAGCTGAACCGCGTCATAATTCCAAGACAGCCAGAGATTGCGGGCAATTTCGCCCAGGGGTTTTAACGGAGCCGGAAGCTTCGGCTTTACCGTGTATGTGGATATGTTCATACGAAGTATTATATTCGTTCCATATTGCTTTGTCAATGGAAAACCGGTTTTTTAAGGCAACCGGCATTTACCGCCCAAACCGGCGACCGGCCGGCGGTGGCCGGGAATTTGGCAGGGCATGCTTTGGGGTCTATTATACAGGCAGGGTTGTTTATGCATTTGGAAAAGGAACAGGCTTTCCCCCGTAGGCAGCGTTGTTCCACATGGTTGAAAGACACGCCGCGCTGACTTATTATTGAAGACAGATTTGATTTCGCAAGCAGACAAAACAGCAAATAAATACTGTTGCCCCGAAGTACGTTGTTTTTTCAATCCCCGGTGATGAAAGCCGTAGCCTTACCTATGGTTTTTGAGCTTGTGCGCCGCCAAAAAAAGCAATGCGCCCGAAACAAGCAAAGCCGCGGTTAAAATAATCTGCCACGCCATTTTTAGCCTCCTTTCCATGTTTTTATTAGGTCGAAGCCGAAAGTATCCCCAAAAGCGTTACCCCGGTTGCCACACCGTTTATTACCCTGACAAGCAACGAAGTCGGTTTGCCGGCGATTTCCAGCAAAACAATAATCCTATCCAACGCTCAAAAAGCGCTTCTTCCTTCATAACGTGATGCTCCACTTTGGGGAAAAGTTTCCCCCCTGTAAGAAATTCCTATCCACAAGTATCGCCTCAAAAATGGCGGTTGTCAATACGCGCATTCGTTGTTTTTGAACCCCCGGGCCGGAAACTATTTCCCCGTTTCCGGTTGCAGTATCCGTTCCACGTCGCCGGAAATGCGGGATATGATGAGTTTTGCCAGTTCCCGCCTTTCCTGCGTGGTTAGGCGTTCCAGGTAGCCGTCGGCCTCCGGAGTGCCGCCGTCGGTCCAGTCCTTGTCGTCCACGAAAAGTCTGAAAGGCTCGATTTCCAGGGCTTTTGCTATTTTTTCGACCATTCCCATGGAAGGAACGTTGGCGCATATCTCCATTCCACCTATGTAGCTGGTAGCTGTCTCGACCATTTCCGCCAGCTTCATCTGCGACAGCCCTTTTTTACCGCGGTACTTTTTCATGTTGAAGGCGAAGACCTTCATCATATCCATGCCTTATATGCTAGGAGCTAATAAGCAAAGCCAACAATGAGCCCTTGACTGATTATAGAAAGCATGTTATATACTTTAAGCTGATAGTCCAATTTCGAAAAAATGAGCGGCATTGCATGGGCTTTTTCAAGTTCCTGTCCGTATGGGTGGGTAAATTACCGTGAGTGCCTGCCAATCCAAAGCAAGCGCATCACAAAAAACGCTTATTTTTGGAGGAACATTATGAGCGGAAAGAAAGTTTGGTGGCTGGTTATACCAATGATGCTGGCAATCGGGGCGGGCGCAACGTACGCCCAGCAGATTACGATTGACAATGCGATACGGAATGCGGCGTGGGGGCTTTCCTCCAACATTGACGGCAACGCAAGGGTCGCGGTTCTTGCAATGCAAGCCGATTCCATCAGGATGTCCGACTATTTAATCAACGAAATGACGGTCGCACTTACGGGGCTGCAAGGCGTGCAGGGATTCACGGTAATGGCGCGGTCCCAGGTAAACCAAGTTGTCGGGGGGCTGCCGTTCAGTCCGTCCGATTCGATAGACAACGCCATGGCGCAGTCCATCGGGAGGGTTTTGGATGCGCAGTTCGTTGTTATCGGCTCGTTTGAGTCAATTGCCGGTTTTTTTCGCTTTAGGGCACAGGTAATCGAGGTCGAGACCGCCAACGTCAGGGGCATACATACCGCCGATGTCCAAAACGACGGTATAGTAGCGTATTTTATGGGGCCGGGGACGCCCAGGCCTGGAGCGGGTACGCAAGTGCCGATATTCGCAGGTGAACATCTTCGAGTAAACTGGATTTCCGGGGGGATTGCCTTTGCGGGGGGCGGCGGCTTTACCGGCTTTGGCCTAAACTTCCACTACGAGCGGGATTTTAACGACTTCTTTTCGCTGGGCGTAAGCGGTTTTTATAATTTTCCGGTTGACTTTGGGGTATTGGCAAACACTCGACTTTTTGTTGGGGGCTCCCCGTTTTATTTTGGGCTTGGCTTGGGGTTCGGAATGATGCGGTATTGGTATTCGTATTGGTGTTCTTCTTGCAGAACCTGGCACTCGTATTGGGTATCCAACATTGGATTGCTGGTGACCCCGAGCCTTGGGCTGAGGCTTGGCGGGCGAGCAAGGGGCTTTTTTGGGAGCCCGTATGTTAGCTTTCCTATGGTAATTGGCGGCCGCGGCTTTACCTTCCGTGCCCAACCCGGCGTTGCCTTTGGCGGTTCATGGTAAGCGTAAGGCTCGCCATCGGGGTTAGGTTCTAACACCGGTACGCCGCGCCATGGGTTTTCCGTGGCGCGGCGTTTTCCCGTGCCTCTTGGCCGGCAATCCTTTGGCGAAGCGGGCCGAAAACCCGGTCGCTAGAGAGACGCGCGGGGTTTGAACACGCTTCGGCCTGGACTCCGCCGGTTTTTGGTAAATTTCGTTTTCTAAATCCGCCTTTTCCATGGTTTTCATGGCCAGGGGGAATTATGTCCGCAAGCTAAATCTGCGAGAAGTTGGATATTCTAACGTCCCCGTCGGGAAACCTGGCGACAATTTCAAGATCACCGCCCATGGCCCTGATATGGCTTCGCAGCGTCGAAATATACATGTCCGTTCGTCTTTCCATCTTTGCTATGGCCGGCTGCTGAATGCGAAGGGCTTCGGCAAGCATTTTCTGGGAAAGACCGCGGGCGTTCCTCAATTCATTGAGTGGCATTTCGGCCAGTGTCTTTGCAACCTCCTGTTTAACCCATTCCCTTGACTCCGGGCTCATTTTAGCCTCAAGCTCTGCGAATTTTTTTGCCATAGTTTTCCTCCTGAATTTCCCTAAGGTACTCGTCATATATTTTGTCGGCCTTGGGGATCATCTCATCATAAAACCTGTCGTCCCCGGTCTTGTCTCCGCCTATGAGCAGAATTGCGGTGCGCCTAGGATCAAAGGCATAAAAGGTTCGCAGGGGGCGACCTTCGCATTGACTCCGCAGTTCCCGCATGGCTCCATGTCTAGACCCTTTCGCCTCACTGCTGTGTGGAAAAGGTAATGATGGGCCAGCCTCGCGCAATAAATTAACCGAGTATGATATCCGCTTATGTTCGGCTTCGCCCAGTGTTTCCCACCATTCCTCAAACTCATTGGTGTACTCAACTTCCCACATACCATATTGTATTCCTTCTGCGGAATGTGGTCAAGTGCTGTTGCCTTGTTTTCCAAACCGCACCCGCGGTAATTTGACCCCGGTCCCGCAATTACAATCTTAAGCTACGCGGATATTTGCGGCATAACGCAGGAGGAATTGGAAACCGGTTTTGCGCCGGAGATAGAATCCGTTTTGTCCAAGACCGGAAAGAGCCGCGAGGAATATACGGAAAAGCTGCGCCGTTTTTACAACAGCTACAGGTTTTCCACAAAGCCGCTTCGTTCTGGATTACCCCAACGAGGAAGTACGAATTGCGGCGGGGAAGCTCTGGCGCAGATAGACGCCAAGGAATACCTTTTGCCGTGGACCGGGAGCGGGAAAAAGCTGTTCAAGGAAGGCGTTTCCTTTGACCTCGAAAAACGCAACATAGGTGAGTGGAAAGCGGCGGATGGGTTGTCTTACGCCGGGGAATAGCCTTTTTCCACGTCAGACAAAGACAAAAACTCGCGATCCTGCTATAATTCCCATAGAATGAGCCACTTTATCGACCGTGAATACATAGAAACGCTGCTGAAAGAGGCGAAACGCGCCGGGGGGGGCGCGGCGGACCGCGCTCTGGACAGAGCGGAATGTTTTGAGGGGCTTGGCCACCGCGAAATTGCCGCGCTGCTGGTAAGCGACAATCCAGCGCATCTGGAGCGTATTTTCGCCATCGCCGGGGAAATCAAACGGCGCGTCTACGGCAACCGGGTTGTGATGTTCGCGCCGCTGTACGTCAGCGACCACTGCGTAAACCGCTGTTCCTATTGCAGTTTCAACCTTGGCCACGATTTCGACCGCCGCAGGCTTACCATGGACGAGGTGCGGGAGGAAGTGAAAATACTCGAGGAAATGGGGCACAAGCGGCTGGCGCTGGAGGCCGGCGAACATGACGGGGAATGTCCCGTAGACTACGTTCTGGACTGCATCAAAACCGTTTATGAAATGAAGTTCAGGAACGGCGAGATTCGCCGGGTCAACGTGAACATCGCGGCTACCACTGTCGAAAACTACCGCAGGCTCAAAGCCGCCGGTATCGGCACCTACATTTTGTTTCAGGAAACTTACCACGAGCCCACTTACAACGACGTTCACGTTGCCGGGCCTAAAAAGGACTTTGCCTGGCACCTTACCGCGTTTGACCGCGCCCTGGACGCGGGAATCGACGACGTGGGCGGCGGCGTGCTTTTCGGCCTGGCGGATCCCTACTTTGAGGTTCTGGGTTTGCTGATCCACAACGAGCATCTGGAAAAAAAATACGGCATCGGTTTTCACACAGTTTCCGTTCCGCGCATTTGTCCGGCGTCCGGAATGAATATCGCCGATTTTCCGAGCCCGGTGGACGACGCGACTTTTGAAAAAATCGTCGCGCTTATTCGCATTGCCGTTCCCTACACCGGAATGATTCTATCGACGCGGGAAAACCACGACATGCGGAAAAAACTTTTGCGCGTTGGAATATCCCAGCTTAGCGCCGGTTCCAGCACGGAGGTCGGCGGTTACGCGAAACGGCAACGCAGCGAGGAAGCGCTTCGCGCCAAAACACGGTCGCAGTTCCTGGTAAACGACGACCGCAGCGCACTCTCGATTATCGCGGAACTTATGGACGACGGCTACGTCCCCAGTTTTTGCACGGCCTGTTACCGCAGCGGCAGAACCGGCGACCGCTTTATGGCGTTGGCAAAATCGGAGCAGATTGGAAACGTATGTCTGCCAAACGCCCTTATGACCCTTTGCGAATATTCCATGGATTACGGCGACGACGATTTCAGGAAAAAAGTCTTCACGCTTATCGACAGGGAAATACCGAACGTCGCCGATTCCGGAATACGCGAACGCACCGCCGGCAACGTGGAAAGAATACGCTCCGGCGGCGGGCGGGATTTTTTTGTGTAACGTTCGTTTCCGGAGTTCCCAGGAAACTCGGCGAACTCCGGAAACGGTTTAAAACCTGTTCAGCCTTACCCATTCGGCCAGGCGGCTTTCCAGCGGCAGTATCCCGTCCCCGTCCGGCTGCACGACGCGTTCGCGAAGGTAGGGCAGCACAACGCGTTCCTTCATTGCGGCCCAATCGCCAGGCAGAACGTTGGCCGGGGAAAAGAAATCCTCCGGGGGAATCTTCCCGAGCAGGTCGGGGTAAAACCGGGGGAAAATCTGCTCCGTAACCGGACGCAGGGCGGAAAACCCGCCGGCTATTCCAAAGGAGGTTTCCATCTGCCTGAACTTGTGGCTTCTTTCCAAAAGACTGCGCTGGGTTTCCGTGTCGAAAAACCACCGGACAAAAGCGTCGGCGGCCCCCGGCGCGTTGCCGTCCCTAACAACGCCAAGGTAGACGGCCCCTTCGGAAAGCGGAATGTTGTCCCTCTCGGCAATCCAGCGGAAACCAAGGTTGTTCCGGCGATCCTCCGCCAGAGTAAAAAATCCGGCGCTGTCCATGTACGTGAACATAACGCGTTCCAGCAGCACCATGTTCGCCGGCGGAACGGTAAAAAACCTGAAGGTAAAATTTTCAGCGGATTGAACGCTGAAGTTGGTTTCGGTGATCCACCCGTGGATAAAGTCCGCCGCCCGTTCGACGTTGGCGGAATTCCACGCCAGTGTCCCTCTCCCGGCGGCGGCTTCCATGAACGACGCGTCGAACAGCGCCGCCGCGACGAACAGGAAGTCTTCGTCCCAGGTGGGGGAAAAACCCATTCTGGTAAACGCCGCGCCGGTTCTGGCGTTAAAGCCCCCCCCCAGTTCCCGCATTTCCTCAAGGCCGATGGTAAGCGGACTGTAAATCTGCCGCGAACGCCCGTCGGCGAAAACGGCGAGCGGCGCGTTGAACGACACCGGAAGCAGGTACTGCACCCCGTCAAAGTTTCCCTTGGCAAGCAGGCGCGAATAAAAGGCGTCGTCAATCCGCTTGTCCCCGGTTACGAACGCGTCCAGCGGCATGAAAAACTCCCGCGCCGCCGCGCCCTGCAGCCAGCTTGCCGCGACTATGTCCGGACGCTCCGGGGAATCCCTGAGCCGCCGGACTGGGAAATAATGGTGAAACACTTCCACTTTGTACCGGTTCTGGGAAGCGTTAAAGTATTTTGCGTAAAACGCAAACTCCGGTCTGTCCGTCCAGAGTACGGCAACGTTGCTTCCGGCGGGGGAACAGGAAGCAACGCACAGAACCGACCACGCGGCGAACAAAACTGGAAGCGCCCGCCGCAAAACCTTAAACCGTTTTTCGCTAAAAGTCTTCATCCGCCAGTTTTTCCGCCGTCTCGTAAATCTTTTCCAGAACCGCGCCAAGTTTGTCCTCGTCGATACTGGAAAACGCCATTCTCAAACAGTTTTCGCCCAGGGCGACAAGCCCAATGCCGTGTTTGTATAGCAGCTCCTGCCGCAGAGCCTCCGCGTCCACTTTGCAAAGAAAACACATAAAATAACCGGAGTTGAAAGGCAGCGCCCGCAACACCGGATGCTCCACCCTGGCGTTGACAAAATCCTTTACCAGTTTGTACCGGCGGAAAAGCACTTCCCTGTAGACGCTCTTTTCCTCCGGCGTGCGCGGGTCCTCCATGGCCTTTAGCATCAGGTACTGGCTGCTGGTGTTTGAACAGGAAATGGACGAGCGCAACGCCCCGGTCAGTTTTTTTATCAGCGTTTCGTAGTGGGTTTGCCTCAAACCTTTAGAGGCGAAAGTCAGAAAACCCATGCGAAGCCCCCAGGCGAAATCCTCTTTAATGGGGCCGTCAATTTTTATCGCCAGCACCCGCTCGTGAAGATTCGCAAATTTTACAAACAACGATTCCCGCGAAATGTCGTCGTCGTAAAACAGGCCGTAATACGCGTCGTCGCAGATAACAAGCACGTCCGCTCCGCCTTCGGCCGCTTCGCTGATAATGCCGACAATGGCGTCCCCCTCGGCGGAAGTCGGGGAGTAGCCCGACGGATTGTTGGGGAAATTCAAAAGAATTCGCACCGTGCCGGATTTCGCCGCGTTCCTTACCGCCGCGCGGATTCCCTCTGTGTTGAGTCCGGAACCGCAGTTGAAAAACGGAACGTGTACAAGCCTTGCCCCGCGGCGCACCTCGAAAGTCAGCGTGTAGTTGTCCCAGCAGGGGTCGCCGGTCAGAAGCTCGCTGCCTTTGCTTATGAACATGTCCGCCGTGCAGGAAAGCCCGCAGGTAAGCCCGGCGACCACCACCGGCATGGAGATTCCCTCCGGATCAAGCGAAGGGTTTTTTCTGATTAAAAGTTCCTTCCACGTCGTCCGTGCCTTTTCCACTCCGGCGGTGGGAGCGTAGGCCACCGCTTCCTCCGGAGTGAGCGAAGCCATGTTGTTGGCGATTGCCGAAAGGATCATCGGTTTGCCGTTTGCGTAGGCCATGCCGATGGTTCCGTTTGCGAACGAGGCCGATTTTTTCGCCTCCGCCGCCTGTGCGACTATGCCTTTCGGAAAATAGAAACGCCGCCCCAGGTTGGACAATAGCCTGCCGGCGACCGTCCCCTCAATGTTTTTGTTCAGTTCGTCTGCAAGTGGGTTCATACATCCGCAATACTTGCACATAATACTAAAAAGGTCAATAGTAGGCTATGAGTCGCAATTTGTGCTGTTCCGCCCTTGTCCTGAAAACCCGCGCATCCGGCGAGTCAAACCGCGAGGCGTGGCTGCTAAGCGCGGAAACCGGTTTGGTTCGCGTAACGGTTTTTGGCGGGCCCAAAAGCCGCCTTCGCGCCTACGCCTCGCCGTTTCATTCCGGGCAGGCGTGGATTTATCACGACCCGGTAAAGGACACCCGCAAGCTCACCGACTTTGACGCGCGTTCCTGGCGGCCCGGTATTCGGGAACTGTACGAAAGGGCGATGGCCGCGGACGCGGTGGCGGAAACCGTTCTTGCGTCCCACGGCGGCGGCGGTAACTGGGGCGGCGCGCTTTCCCTGACCGAGGCGGCGCTGGACGCCCTGGCCGACGCGGACGGCGAAACCTGCGGGCGCATTCTGCCGTGGTTCCTGTGGCAGTGGGCCGACTTTCTGGGGCTAAGGCCGGAATTCGCCCACTGTTGCCACTGCGGAAAATCGGTGCCCAACGGCGGTATGGTCTGGTTTTCCCCACGGGAGGGCGGCGCACTCTGCGACGTCTGCCAACGAGCCGCTTCCGCCGACGGCCGGCCGGCGCAGTCGGCGGGCTTTGTCGAAGTCGGCCCCGGTTGTCGCCTGTGGCTTGAAACCGTTCGCCGGCTTTCGCCGGCGCGGCTAAAACGCTACACCCTTGACGCCAAATCGTTCCGCGAGGTCAAGGCACTTACGACGGCGATCATTGCAGGAACGCTGGGCAGAAGACTTGCAAGCTGGGATTGGTAGTACTTTATGCACAAAATACGGTGGACGATTACGAAGTACGCCGGAAACCGTTCGCGAGGCCACCGTACCATTGTAACTGCTGCCGGAATTCATTATTCTAAAAGTAAGACTATTGCCGCCCAGGAGGGTTCCATTATGCGTTTTGGATCAAGAAAAGCGTTTTTCCCAGTCGCGTCCGCATTGTTGCTGGCAACACTAATAACAGGCTGCGGCTTACTGTCGCGGCCAAGAAACCCAGCTGTTTCCCTCACCGATGCCATAGAAATAGCCGCAACCTTCCTGGAGTCCCATGGCATTGAAGCCACCTTCGGCGGACACTCGGGCATGGACTGGGAATGGGGCAGATGGGTATGGGAAATTACTTTTAGGGACGCTACCGACCGCAGACTGGCATACGAATTCTACATTGACGTGAACACCGGGGAGATTGTAAAATTCGAAACGGAGTTCGACAACTAAACGACGACCTTGAACCGCGACAGGTCGTGCCGCAGACTTGGTCGCGTAACAAACACTGTAAAAACTCTTTGATGGATTTAATTTGCCGCAGTGTCATTCCTCCAGCGCGGCAATACGTTCCGACAATGGCGGATGGCTGTGTTCCATTGTCACGACAAAAGGATGTGGGGTTAGGTTGCCAAAACTTTCCCTGTACAGTTTTTTCAGGGCGGAAACGGCCGTTTCCTTTCCCACCAGTACTTTTTCAAAAGCGTCCGCCTCGTATTCGTGTTTGCGAGACAGGGCGTTCGACGGGATGTTAAGGATTAGCAAAACGGGCGACAGCATGATGAACAGCACGTATATGCCAAAAGCCGTGTTCGCGCCGGCAAAGCCGAAGGCTTGAGACACTTCCGGCATGGCAACTATGAAGTGCGCGGCGGCAACCATAATCGCAAGCGCCAAAAAACCAAGAGGGGCACGCTTTAGTATATGGTGTTTTTTGGCATGGCCAATCTCATGGGCCAAAATGCCGATAATTTCATCGTGCGTCATTTTTTCCACAAGAGTGTCGAAAAGGCCGACGGTTTTGGTTTTACCGTAGCCGGACGCGAAGGCGTTGAGCTTCGTGCTTCTCCTGGAAGCGTCCACCATATAGATACCCTTCAATTTGCAGCCCGTCCTTTGCGCAAAGCCCTCTATTTTTTCCTTTAGCTCGCCGTCCTCCAAGGGGGTAAGTTTGTAAATAATCCTGATAAGAAGCGGGGAGATGAACATCATAAAAAACTGAAAGGCGACGAGGACAAAGAAAATGGCAATGGACATCCATCCAGCGCCCATGCGACCACGCAAAAACAGGAACAGCGACAAAAGCCCGCCCGCAATCACCAAAAACACGACAAGCATTTTGACAAAATCGGCGATATAGGTTCCCGCCGTGGTCTTGTTGAAACCATAACGTTCCTCAATCACGAAAGTATCATAAACACTCACAATCCTATCGATAACGCTGGCCGCCACCAAAGGAACAAGCAGCATAAACAGACTAACCAGGTAAACATTATCCGTGTATCCCGAAATGAGGCTGTAAAGCCAGCGGTGTGCGTTGAACAGCAGAAAGGCAAGGCTGACTGCCATGGCGATAATACCGCTAACAATGGAAAACCTAAGTTTTTCCATTGTGTATGCCCGGTTTTTCTTGTAGGTGTCCTTGTCAAACACGTCCCTTACGTTTTCCGGCAGGGGAGCGTTTCTGCGGGAGTATGTAAGGTACTTTAACA
>Ga0209755_10000954_pt1 | contig 48638 bp, 43 predicted proteins | sample TergutCo191P1_FD_187301 | JGI IMG/M metagenome (GOLD analysis project Ga0209755, IMG submission 187301) | Cornitermes sp. P1 segment gut microbial communities from Petit-Saut dam, French Guiana - Co191P1 (SPAdes) (version 2) | ecosystem: Host-associated > Arthropoda: Insects > Digestive system...
TTTTTAATCCGATTCTTTCATTGACCCGATTAACTGCGTTCATTGTATCTTCATTCGGTTCGTTAGCAAAGTAATCATCGTTTATCCTAATTAAATTCATTTTCGCAAAGTTTTGCAAAATTTCCATCACTTCATTTTTTAATATGCTAATAGATAGCACCTGTGGGTTAGCCACGTATTCTACTAATGGTTCTTTTGCTTGCATAAATGTTAATATAGAAAAATTTTTCATCCATTTCTCCTGAAAATAAGCCAGTTTTTGAAAAATGGGTCATCTTGATATGCAATACGGAAGTTTCTATATTATATCTTACGTATGAATGTGACAAAATTAACCCTCAGTGTTTCGCCGTCTTTGGTGAAAAAGGGAAAGCGAATTGCAAAAAGGCGCAGTCGTAGCCTTTCTGCTATGGTAAGCTCTTTTTTGGAAAACTTGGAGGAACCAGTGAACTCAAAAATGGAGCTTTCCCCTCAAATTCAGCAAATGTGTGGGGCTTACAGTTTGCCTAAAGGTAAAAGTGAAGATGATTTGAGATATAACTCGCTTATAAGGAAACATCTCCATGCCTAAAAGAGTTTTTTTAGACACTAATGTATTTTTGGATTGTTTTTTAGCTAGAGAACCGAGCTGGCGAGCTGCTGCAAAAATTTTGGATATGGCTGTAAAAAATGAAATAGTTGCATTTACATCTTCCGTATCTTTTTGCAACATAGCTTACATATTAAACAAACTTGAAAAGGCACGAATTGTGGAAAACGATTTGCAATTCTTGCTGAATATTGTTCAAATTGTGCCGAACACAGCTCAAATGCTTGGGCAGGCATTGCTTGAACCTCTGCCTGATTATGAAGATAGCGTTCAATATGTTTCTGCGTTAAAAACAGAGTGCAACTACTTGATTACAGCAAATAAAAAACATTTCCAGCATTGTAAAATCCAAGTGATGAATGCTATGGAATTTTTGAATTAATTCATCCATTTCTCCTGAAAATAAGCCAGTTTTTGAAAAATGGGTCATCGAATTCGTAGTTTTTTGGTTTTATTATGTATCCAAGTTTAATTAAACGGGTAAGACCGCTGTAAATTGTGCTTTGGGGGAATGAAGCTACCGGTAGTTTACCTTGCAGGGCCAAGTCTATGAGGATTTTTTTGTCTGTTTTGCTGATTGTGTTCCAAAGCCGCTCGTAGTCGGTGTCGTGAATTGTTATTACCTGCTTTATGATAAACGGCAGCATTTCTGTTTTATATCTCTCTTTTTCCAAAAACGCATAGCAATAAAAGGCGAGTTGCTGGGTGTAGTAAGGGTGTTGTTGAGTGAATTCCAGAATTTCCGTTGATATAGCTTCGCTTTTATTTGTGATGTGGCTAAAACGTTTTTTTAGATAATTGAAAAAGTCGTTGTATGGGATTTTATTTAAAGTCATGAGGTGGCCAAAATGGTAGAATGGAGACTTTTTGCTTTCAAAAATGGTTTTCATCATGGATTCCTGGCTGCCTAAAAAAACATAATTCACATTTTTGTGGTGCTGAATCACCGCTCTAAGCTGTTTTGGCAAATTTTTATCCAAATTCAATATATCTTGAAATTCATCTAAAACCACGATTGGCTTGTTGCCTTTTTTACCTGTTTTTTCAATGAGACTGAGAACATCTTCCAGCGGAGTGAATTTGTTGTTTGCAGAGGGAGCAAAAGAAGCTTCTATGCCGCCGGTTTGCGGATTAAGCTCCAAAGTGGGCACTATTCTGAAGTTTGCCAGAAAATGCTTTATGTTTTCCCATTTATTTATGTTCAAAAACTTTTTGAGGAGTTGCGTTGCCAAGTCCGAGGCGTCTGTGGCTAATTGCAAGTCCATATAAACGACAGGCCGAGAAAGCGAGCTTGTAACTTTGTTGATCAGGGATGTTTTTCCATAACGGCGAGGCGATATTAAAACCAGATGATTGCTGCTTTCCAGCACATTTTTAGCGTTTTCGGCTTCTTTTTCCCTGTCGGTAAAAAAATCCTCGCTAATCACAGAACCAAACTTAAACGGATTTGCCATACGAAAAATATAGTAATTTTTACTACGAAAATTTTCGTAACGAAGAATTTCGTAGTAGCCCACATCACTTCTGTAATTTTTACTTCACGCAGCGCACGGAACAAAATTTAGTTTTATCTTGGTAGCTTTTGTTCACCTCGCCGTTGGCATCGCTCATAGATCTATACCAGCTAAAGTTAAGTGCGTAAGTATCCTCCGTAGCACTCCACCAGCAGCCGGAGCTGCCGATACCACTGCTTTGATAGGCTTGGGATGAATGGGCGGAACCTCCCGGCAAAGCCGAAAAACCGGTTTCATTAGTACCGTTGCCCCCATTGTTCCAGCCACTTGTAGCTTTTAATTTGTTTCCTGCTGTTGAAGATACGCCTCCTGCAAAATTTATTAACTGATCCCATTCCTCATCGCTGGGCAAATGCCAACCAGATGGGCAAACAGTAATAGCCGTTGTCCAGTTGTATAACCTGCCGTATGTATCGCAGTTAGAGTCTTCATTATTATAGCACATGCTACCATTGGCGTTGTAATTAAAATTCTCCGCCATCCAAGTTATACCCCAGACGAAAATTGTACTATAAGTTTGTTCAGCGCAAACCAATGTGATTTCTGTGCCATATCCGGTCTCTGAGCAGGGCGGTGTTGTAGACTGCGTTGCTGAACTTGATTGCCTTGCGCTTGAACTGCTCTGAGGAATGCCAGCCGATGAACTCGACTGCCCAACCGAACTACTACTGCCGCCACCACCAACGCCTGACGAACTGGACTGCGTAGCTGAACTGGACTGCCCAACCGAACTGCTGCTCACAAGCTCCGCTCCATCTATAATTTTGCCGTTTTCGCAAGTCTGATATTCAGGATAATAACTCTCTCCTTTGCAAGACCCCACAATCTCTCCCAAAACGCAATTGTAAAGCGTTGTGTTATAATCCTTGCCGTTGCAATTTCCTGTAACACCTGCTCTCTGCTCGTTGCCGATTGTTTCAAAATCGCCTGCGCATGAGATAAGGAGCGCGATAGCAGAGAATGCGAAAATGTGTTTGGAATGAGTCATGGCAAATTTCTCCTACATTGAATTCTTCACGCAGCGCACGGATATCAAGTTTGCTTTGGTGATGCTATACGATGTAATGGAATTGAGATTGTTTTGAGCGATATGACTGTAAGAGTAACCGCTAGAAGCACTACCTGCATCTATATTATTCCATCCCCACCAGTAGCCTCTCCAGCGTTGGATATCGCCATCAGTATCACTGCCATTGCCGCCTGGTAAAGCAGAAAATCCGTAAGTGTCAGCACCTGCGATATAACCACCTTCTGTGTTCCAACCGGTTTTCGACTTTAAATGCCTGCCTGCTTCGGAAAGACCGCCTGCATAATTGAACAGCAAATCCCATTCCATATCTCTTGGGACATGCCAACCTTCGGGGCAAATGCCACGGTGCGGAGGCTGTATTATTTGCTCTGCGCAACCGGAATTGCACGCAGACGGAAGTGCCATAGCTGTAGCCCAACTATATAACTTGCCGTAGATATTGCAGTTGCTAGGATTATTAAGTAAACACATATCAGAATTATCATCAGGAACATCGTAATTCAAATTTTCTGCCATCCAAATTTGGGTTCCTATCTTAACCCATTTATAAGTTCTGCTATCCCGTCCGTCTATGAAAGTACCACTAGTAGCATCAAATGCCGAATTACTGCTGGAGCTGTTGTTGGAGCTGCTGCTGGAAATTTCCACCCCTTCTTTAATTTGTCCGTTTTCGCAAGTCTGATATTCAGGATAAAAATTCACGCCATTGCAAGACCCAACAATCTCTCCCAAAACGCAATTGTAAAGCGTTGTGTTATAATCCTTGCCGTTGCAATTTCCTGTAACCCCTGGTCTCTGCTCGTTGCCGATTGTTTCAAAATCGCCTGCGCATGAGATAAGGAGTGCGATGGTAGAAACTGCGAAAATGTGTTTAAAATGACTCATGATAAACATCTCCTACACTTAATTCTTGATACACCGTACGGAATATCGAAAGGTTTCTCCACTTGCGGCACTTTTGGACATATTATTGCTATTGCATGATAATGATCGAGAGCTGGCAAGAGGAAAGGAAACCTGCGTAGTAGTCAACCAACTGCCGTTGCAGCCGATGCCATTGAAGCCATTTTGACCGCTACTGCCGCCAGGCAGGGCTGAAAAATCAAAGTCATCAGTACCATTGCCATCGTAATCCCAACCACTCTTAGCCTTTAATTTATTTCCGCCAATTGAAGTACCCGTTGTATTTGTTATCGCATTCCCGCCCACTGTTATCATTAACTTATCCCATTCTGCCTCGCTAGGCAAATGCCAATCTTCGGGGCAAATGCCTTGAACACCACTGGGATTAGCTTCTGAATTCTCTGAGCCATTCATAGCTGTGTCCCAATTGTACAGTCTGCCGTATATAGTGCAGTTGGTTGAATTGCCACCGTAACATACATCAGTTGTATTATCTGGGACATCGTAATTCAAATTTTCTGCCATCCAAATCTGAGTACCTATTTTAACCCATTTATAAGATTTACCGTCTCGTTCGTCTATGAAAGTGTCGTTAGTGCCGGCGGGAGCATTGCTGGAACTGCTGCCGGAACTGCTGCTGGAAATTTCCACACCTTCTTTAATTTGTCCGTTTTCGCAACGCTGGTATTCGGGATAAAAATTCACTCCATTGCAAGACCCAACAATCTCACCCAAAACACAGTTGTAAAGCGTTGTGTTATAATCCTTGCCGTTGCAATTTCCTGTAACACCTGCTCTCTGCTCGTTGCCGATAGTTTCAAAATCGCCTGCGCAAGACCAAAAGAAAATTGGGATTAAAGCAAGGAAAATAACTAAAACCATATATGCACTCCTATGCCTGCTGCCAGAAACACAGCCCCCAGACTTAATCCGACATTCCGCATTTGCTTTGCATCATTGGCTTTTTTCAACGCATTCTGGTCATCAACCGGCAATTTTTTGTAGTCATCGTAGAGACTGTTTGCGTTGGAATGCTGGTAGATTCCGTATCCGAGCATAATAGCTCCGAGAGCATCCAAGCCCAAGGCCACATAGAACGAAGTGTTGGATGTTCCGTCAGTTGCCAATGAAGCCTCTGGTTTCTCTTTTGTAGCTTTTGCTGTTGAGCTTTTTTTGGGGGATAATTTTGAAAACAATTCCGGGGATTTTTGCCTTATTGTGGCTAACAAACCCATAACATCTTTGCTTTCTGTCACAAAACTTCCCAACAAATTTCCGCTCATGGATTCATAAAGTTCTACGGTTAGCGTTAACATGTCTCCGAATTTGCCGACAAATCCCTGCGTTATGTATTCCGCGCCTATTGCTCGGCCTATTTCTACGGCACAAGCATCTGCCAAACATTCGGCTTCTTCCGAATCCGGGGGCAACAGTGAGATGATGTTGTCTCGCGTGAGGATTGAGAATCCTGTTTGCGGCAAGGCTTCTCGCGCTCGAGCTCGGAGCTCATCTGTAAGATGGCGATATTCGGAGAGTTCCAGCGGAATGTCTTCACGGCTGGGAATTATCTCAAGTACGGCGAGCGTTTTAGCTGCAAAAACTTGAGTAGCGAGACCTCCAATCAGGAGGATTTTCAACATTTTATTCATAATCATTTCTTTTTCCTTTGTGAAAAAAATTAATCACCTTGATCCTTAACGCACCGCACGGAGAGATGGTTGGCAATGTTCTCAACTTGCTCTTTGCTGGCACTTTCTGTATTATTGCTAATGTACCAACTGGAGCGGTTCCATTGTTGGTTTCCACTGGTACTCCACCAATAGCCGTAACTTCCGGCGTCTTTGTAAGGCTGGTTACTAGATGCAGTTCTTTTGCCACCCGGCATGGCTGAAAACCCGTGTGTGTCTGCGCACAGGAAATAAATGTTATCACCAGTGGAAGGACCACAATTATTCCATCCTGCTTGAGCTTTTAAATGCTGGGTACCGACAGGTAAACATGTGAATAATTGATTCCAGTCTTCATCGCTGGGAATATGCCAGCCCTCTGGGCAAATGCCTCGGTGCGGAGATTGTATTTGATTTATGCAGCCACCGGTATAGGCGCAAGATGCCTCAAAACCCATAGCTGTCACAAAATCGTACAACCTGCCATAAAGAGTACAATTTTCCGGCTCATCATTATAGCATTTACTGCCACTAACATCGTAATTCAAATTTTTTGCCATCCAAATACGATCACCGATTTTAACGGTACTGTAAGTTTCCCCATCACAGTCCACTGTACCTTCTGCGGTAGCCCCTTCGCAAGGAGTCATGCTAACGAATGACGAGCTGCTGCCAGGTGGTGTTGCGCTTGATGTGCCTCCCGATGAACCCGGTGGCACGGACGAACTGCTGCTTTTGGCAGACGAACTGGACTGCGCAGAAGAACCGGGCGGCACGGACGAACTGGATTGCGTTGCCGAGCTGCTGCTGGAAATCTCTGCTCCATCCATGATTTTGCCGTTTTCGCAACTCTGATACTCAGGATAGTAGCTCTGGCCTTTGCAAGAGCCCACAATCTCGCCAAGAACGCAATTGTAAAGAGTTGTGTTATACTCCTTGCCATTGCAAATACCCATAACGCCCACTCTCTTATCGTTGCCTATGGTTTCAAAGTCACCTGCGCAGGACAAAAAGAGGGCAAAAATTGAAATCGCAGAAAGGCGCTTGAAATAGCTCATTGTGAACTCCTGAATGCATCCCCTTATAATATAATGAGTTAGCAGCAAGTTTTCTACGCATATTTACGTAAGCAAGGAAGCCTCTACCGGAGACTACTCCATCGCAAAATATATGGTTGCTGCTGGGGCGCATATTAGAAAATATAGAAATTTTTTCTACTTTTTCCCCTATGCAAAACTTAACCCTTGAATTCGCAAATGGCACTCCGCTTCGCTATGGCGAAAACGCTCACCAACAGGCGGTGTTTTACAAAGACCCAAACTGCACCGAAGCAAGCCTCGCTACAGCCGAGCAATTGCACGGCAAAGAACTCTCCTACAACAACATTGTGGATGCAGATGCTGCGCTTGAAATGATAAGAGAATTTTCCGAGTCAAATGCCGTGGCAATAATCAAACACTTAAATCCTTGCGGGCTTGCTACCGGAGCTACCTTGGATGAAGCGTTCTCTGCGGCTTGGGAAGGAGACCCGGTCAGCGCATTCGGATCGGTGATTGCGGTTAGTCGCAAAGTGGATTTGAAAACTGCGGAATTGCTGAAAGGAAGATTTGTGGAAATTTTGCTCGCTCCGGATTTTGAGGCAGATGCACTTGAATTTCTGAGAAATAAATCCAAGGATATTCGATTGCTAAAAGTCGGTGAAATAAAGCCGCCAAAAGCTTGCAAAGTTTATAAACACGTGATTGGCGGAATGCTGGTTCAAGACAGAGATGTTGAAGTTTGGGAAAAATTTCAGTGTGTGACCAAAGCGCAATTCCCAAAAGAAAAACAGGAACTCTCAAAGTTTTCATGGCTGGTTTGCAAACACATAAAATCAAATGCAATAGTGATGTGCTACGAATACAAAGCAGGATATTTCATGATTCTGGGCCTGGGGCCCGGGCAACCCAACCGCATAGATTCAAACCTTCGCTTGTGCCAGCCAAGAGTGGCAGACAACATTAAGCGCATGAATTTAAACGAAAGCGCATGGGGCGAACTGGTTCTTGCTTCTGATGCTTTCTTTCCATTTGCAGACAACATAGATGCCTCTGCTTCTGCCGGAATCAAATATATAATTCAACCCGGTGGCTCCAAAAAAGACAACGAGGTTATAGAAGCATGCGATAAAAACGGCATTGCAATGGCATTTACAGGAACAAGGCACTTTAGACATTAACGGGAACAGGGTTTTTATGCATTAGAATTTTCTAGATTCTTATGCTATGAAATCTATTAAACTCTCGTTGTTCTTTCTATTGGTTTTCTTCGCCATATTTACTGCGTGCGGAAAGCCATCTGCTGATGCCAAAGCTTCAAGTGATTTTTACGAAGAAGTTTCGCGTTTGAATAAAGTCCTCTCGGAAATAAATCTTAAATATGTGGAAGAGGTGGACCCGAATGAAGTTACAAAAGCTGCCATAAACGGAATACGCTCGGTGCTGGACCCTAACACTGCAGTTCTTGATCCTAAAATGAACGATGATTTAAAGCGTGCAACGGAAGGGGAGTTCGGCGGAATAGGCATACAGATAGGCGTAAGAGGCAATCAGAAAACAGTTATTTCTCCCATGCTGGGTACTCCGGCTTACAGGCTTGGCCTAAAGGCAGGCGATATAATAACCCATATAGACGGCAAACCTACAAAAGACCTGACCCTTGATGAAGTGGTTGATAAACTGCGTGGAAAAGCCGGAACAGATGTTACTGTGACAATAGCTCGTGAAGGAACCGCTGCACCATTTGATGTTACAATCACCAGAGCTAAAATAGTGATACATGCCGTTCCTTATGCCGGCATGCTGGATAAGGAGATCGGTTATATTCAGCTTGCGACTTTTAGCTTGAAAACTGCGAGCGAACTGGAAGAGGCTATAAACAGGCTTAAAAAACAGGGCATGAAAAAACTGGTGTTGGATTTGCGCTATAATCCGGGTGGTCTTTTGAACCAGGCGATAGAGGTTACCGAATTATTTTTGAAAAAAGGAAACCGCATAGTAAGTGCTAAGGGCCGCATTATAAATACCGAAAGCAATGCTTCTAAAAACGGCATAATTGGCGATGATACTCAAATTGCAGTGCTTGTAAATCAAGGAACGGCGAGTGCTGCGGAAATTGTTTCCGGTGCTCTTCAAGATTGGGACAGGGCTATAGTGGTTGGCAAAACAACTTTTGGCAAAGGAAGCGTTCAGACTGTTTTCCCGTTGAGCGGACAAGGCAATCCGTTGCAGCGTCTCACTTCTTTTATGGATGATGATGGCTATGCTTTGAAACTCACAACTGCTTTTTACTATTTGCCGTTTGGCCGCCGCATTAATAAACCGGAAATGGAGATAAAAGGGCAAGGCTTGCGCCCCAGTGAAGATTCGGAAGACGCAGATTCCGTTGCAAAAGATACCGCTGTGCGAGACACGCAGGTTTATCACACTGTTGGCGGCAGAAAAATGTATGGCGGCGGCGGCATAACTCCCGATGTTGATATAGAGGCAAAGGCTATTCCATGGATTGCCCAGATTAAGGAAAGGATGTCTTTGTATTTCCGCTTTGCCGTTAAATATCGTTCTCAGCTTGGCGATGCTGCTGCAAAAATAGATTCCACTTGGCAGGTTCCCGATACTCTGTTTAATGCTTTCATAGCGTTTTGCGCAACAGACACGAATTTCACAAAGATAAAGAGCAACGCCCAAACATTAACGGATGCTACGGAAGAAGCATTGCTCAAAGAGCAGAGTATTTTACTTGGCGATTCGTCTAAAGTTTTGAAAGACACTTTGATTGCAGCGGCAATAGCAAATTTACGCAGTGCTTTGGCAAAACAAAATGAGGCTCAGGCCATTGATATTAAAAAGTATAGCTTGAATGCCATTAAAAGAGAACTGATATATGCTGCACAGGGAGAAGAAGCATACCTTGCCTGGAGGCTTAGAGATGATATTCAGTTAAAAGAAGCTTTGAAATATTTGCAAAATGATGCGCTTTATAAAAGCAAAATGAAGGCTCCTCCGAAAGAGGCTTCGAAAACAACGAAGAAATGACGAATGATTCGATGATAGTGGAGCCGTTGGGCAGGTTTGTACGTCGGGGATTTGGCGGCGCAGTGCGTTATGTTGTTTTTATTTTGGAGGCTCTCAGAAATGTTTTTGCTGCTGTGCAGTGCCATCATTTGACCGTTGAGCAGATGCATCGCATTGGGATAACCAGTATTCCGTTGGTGGCAACAACTTCCATTTTCACAGGCAGCATAATGAGTTGGCAGTTGGCTTATCAGTTTGCAGATATGATTCCCTTGACTTATGTTGGCATGGCGGTTGGAAAATCCGTTATGACCGAACTGGCTCCGATTTTAACGGCTATGGTTTTGGCGGGTCGCGTTGGTGCATCTATGTGCTCCGAGTTGGGTACAATGGCGGTGACGGAGCAGTTGGATGCCTATAATGTTTTGGGCATGAATCCGTATAAATTTTTGATTGTTCCTCGCATTACCGCTGCGGTTATAATGGTTCCTATTTTGACAATTCTGAGTATTTTTGTTGGGCTTTTGGGTGGGTATGTGGTTGCCTATATATATAAGGATGTGTCTTTTCACATGTTTTTTTCCGGGGTTCGATTAAGTTATAGAGATTGGGATTTTGCGGTTGGTTTGATTAAAGCTGCATTGTTCGGATATTTTATTTCCGGTTATGCCTGTTATTTTGGCTATTACACCATAAACGGCGCAGAAGGTGTTGGCAAGAGCACAAAAGCGACTGTTGTGTTCAGCATGACCTCAATTTTGATAGGCGGCTTTGCGCTGTCTAAGATATTGTTGATATAGGGCTATGGTCTGCTCTGGTTAGATACCTTCGTAGTGTTGAGCGATGTACGCCGATTTCTTCTGCTATTTTGGTTTTTGAAGTTTTTTTCTCCAGCATTTTTTTGATTTGCATTTCTTGGCTTGCGAGTTTGAGTTCTTTTGCTTTTGCGCCACGTGGTCTGCCGAGGTTGCCGCCTTCTGATTTTATGCGGGCGAGTGCTTCTTTGGTGCGTTGGGAGATTAGCATTCTTTCTATTTCTGCTGTTAGGCCAAAGGCAAAGGCGAGGACTTTTGAGTTGATGTCTTTGCCCAGTCGGTAATTATCTTTGATTGTCCATACTTGTACTTCTTTTTCCATGCAGGCATTGAGCGCAGCCATTATCATGAGCAGGTTGCGCCCGAGCCGTGATATTTCGGAGCATATCATTATGTCGTTTTTTTGCATATTTTCCAATAATTCGCCCAATTTCCGTTCATTTATGCTTTTTGTTCCTGAAATGGTTTCTTCAATCCATTTATTTACCGCTATTCCGTTTTGTTCGCAGAACCTGGCGACTTCAAAGCGTTGATTTTCCACCGTTTGTTTGTCGGTGCTAACACGAATGTATCCGTAGATCATTTTTTTTCTCTCCTGATAAAAACACAAATAATAGCAAATTTATTGCCCCCTCCCTGATAAAATTTTTATTTTACAAAAAAGGCACCCCTTGCTTTCTTTGCTCCAACACTCGCAACAATGAAGTTACGAGGTAGTTAACACGTTTGGCCCCAAAGAAGCCGGGGTGCCACCCTTACCATGCAACGCAATGAGAATCAGGAAACTCCATTGATTGCTGTGGAGGGGTTAAATCCTCATCTTGGCTACTCACCACTACCAGAAGCGGCAGATTGGGCTGTTGTACCTTGATCTTTCAACTTATCAAAACTTGGAGTCAAAGCTTCGCAACCACCTCCTCCTGCTATAGTAGTAGTTATTTCGCCATCTTTGTTATACTTTGCTGTCCAAGTATCGCTATTTGTGTTACATGCATCGTTCAACTTGGTTATTCTCTTAGCCTCCCATTCTGCGTCAGTATCCGCAGCTATAGTTGGTGGTGTATTATCAGTATAGTCAAATGAACCTTTGCCGGTCTCAGAAGGTGGCGTATAGCCGATAGAAGTAAATGAACCAACCAGATCTTTCTCTAAAGTATAAGCCATTTGCATTTTTAACCAAGTTCCGGCGGCGGGGCCAACCTCGCTTGCTTTTGCTTTTGCGCTCATACCGAATAGCTTTGGAATTGCTATGGCGGCTAGAATACCGATGATCACTATAACGACCATCAGCTCGATTAGGGTAAAACCCTTTTTAAGTTGAGTAGACATGATGTCCTCCTGTTTTAAACCGCCTACTCTTTTACGCGATTTTCGGCATTCTCGCATGGTGCATTTAAACGTTCGTTTAAATGCACCAATTTGCCCTTATTCGAAAACCTCAAAAAATGATAAAAAATAGCCAAAAATGACGACTTTATGACAAAAATGACAAAAAAATGACCAAAATGCAAAAAAAATGGTCACACTTTGAAAAAATAATATATATTATAAGTGGTGCATTAAAACGAAGGTTTAATTGTGCCACTTAGTTCAGACAAAGAAAATATATTTGATTTTCTCAAAATTATTTACTATACCCCTACAAATCACACACCAACATCGTCACGTCATCCACCAAATCTTTTCCTGCGCAGAAAATTTCAACATCTTTTAACAGGGTTTGCACAAACTCTTTGCAGCTTTTGTTTGTGGTGCTTTGCATGAATTCGTAAATGCGCTTGTGGGAAAATTGATCCTTTTCATCATTCATCGCTTCGTTTATTCCGTCTGTGTAAAGATTCAAACGATATTCATCGTCAAGTTTTAATGTGCTGTCCCTTACGGCAATGTCTGGCATTACTCCTATAAACAAACCGGTTGATTTTAACAACTCTATCTCTTTGGTTTTTTTATTTATAATGGGCATAGGATTGTGCCCTGCGTTTGTATATGTGAATTCTCTTGTGTTTTTTTTCCATATAGCGTAAAAAACAGTTATGAATTTTCCACTGTCCACCTCGGTTACCAAAGTATTATTTATACTCTTCAATGTCTCTGCCGGGCTTACCGCATTTAACGGCGAAGATTTCAGCATTATTTTAAACATGCTCATAAGCATTGCGGCTGCGGTTCCGTGCCCGGACACATCGGCAATTACAATGCCAATAGCATCGTTGCCAAGCTCAAAACAATCGTAATAATCTCCGCCAACTTCAAGGTTAGCCTTATACTCCGCAAATATGTCAACAAAACCTTTGGGGAAACTTGATGGCAAAAGCTGCCGCTGAATTACGCTTGCCTGTTGCAAATCGGATTTTAACAGGCGGTGCGCTTTTTGCAACGCCTCATAAGCTCTGAAGGTTTCTATTAACAAACCTGCATGCGCAACAGCAGCATAAATCATCGCCGTGTCTTCACCGGTTATTGGCTCATGATCGGTTAAGTCCAGCCAAAGCAAGCCCTCGCATTTGAACTGGCTGCATTTCACGCACGCACGTCTTTTCTCGTTTTCCGATGTGGAATTTGTTGCTAGCCCTGCATCCAGATTTGTCCAGCAATAAAGATTTTCCGATTCATAGCATGGGCAATTTGTTTTTTTGCAGCCTCTGGCTTTCCAACATTCATCCAACACTCTTTTGAGCAACGGAAAAACTATGTAAGATTTGCTTCCGAGCATTGAAAAAGCATCGTTTTGCTGAACAGGATCTGCCAATATGTGTTTGTTGCAGAAAATGGCATCGGCGTATTCACCTGCCATAAAATCTATTTCCGCACGAAAATCTTTGAGTATTTCTTCGTCAAATCCAAGGCTTTGCAATGGTTTCAAGCAAAAATGCTCCGTATCTATGCCCAAAACCATAACTTTTTCATAACCGGCCAAGTCCCTGAATCCAAGGCACAATCCGTTGAACACCTCTCCTATGTTCTGCGCCTGTGCGGTGATTTTCCCGATTTCGCTGGACGTGGAATAAGCGAGCAATTGCTTGCGCAATGTTTCGGTCAGGCCAAATGGGTCTTCACTATCCATATAAAAAGAAATTAGAAAAATTTTAAAAACTCCACCGCCACCCTATATAGTCTGGAACAACAGTTGGTGCGCCTTTGTTGGAACCCCTGTGCAATGCCGGTATCACCCACCCGGCAAAAGAACCCACCAACGCTCCAACCACAATATCACTCGGATAATGTTTGCCGCCGGCAACTCGCAAAATACTGATCAAAGCCGCAGCCGAAAGACTGCCGGCCCAAACCCACGGCGAATAACTTGAACCCGGATAAGTATCGCTAAACCAAACACCTGTGAAAACTGCAATCGCAAAAGCCGCAGATGCATGACCCGAATAAAAAGAACCATAAGACGAAGGATTTTCCCGCTCTTTGCCTCCCTCGGTTCCCAGCATAAAAGGACGAGGCCAAACTTTCATGGAACGAGCCATAAGCTGCAAACCTCCCTGCAAAGCCAAAACCTCGTAAAGCATCAATGTATGCGTTGTAAAATCCTGCTTTAACCCAAATGCCAACGGCAAAGTTGCGGCAACCGTAAGAATATTTGAGGCAAAAATCGCCGACTCATTCCAAGTACCCGCAAAAGGCCTGTCCCACGGCAGCAAATCGTTGCTATCATAAGGCGTGTCATTTGGGGTCATTGCGTGCAAACGATACAGCCCAAACGCAAGCACAGACGTAGCCCCTATTGCAAGCGGAACATCAAGCTTAACACTGGCCTGATAAGGGTATTCCGCTCGTGCTGTGGTTAACAGCAGTAAAATAGCTAATAGGAAATACGGCATGAATCCTGTAATATATAAACATTAATTTTTCTATATTATCCCACCATGAACGAAACAAAGCCTAACGCGAACAACAACGTTTCCCATAATTCAGGCGATGCGTTGATTGAATATTTAAAAGAGGATTTTTTTCCCAAACATGGAACAAAAGTCATAATTGCCCTGTGCATCGTGGCAATAGCTATTTTTGCCTTTGCGCAAAATATCAAAGCCTCTTCCGAAAAAGAAATGACTATGGCAGAAGAACTCGGCAAAGGACTGAGCCACATGTATGCCGGCAAAGCAGATTCTGCGCTCGCTGTATTTGAAGGTGCAATAAATGCAGGAACGCTTAAAGGATTGCCACTGGCAAAAGCTGCGCTTTTGTCCGGAAACCTGTACTTGCAAAGCCTGAGCCTGGACAATGCTGAAGCTCTGTATAAGCAGGCTATTGCCAATGCATCCGGCGTGGAAATAATAGCTTCTGCCGCAGAGCATGGGCTTGCAGTAGTGGCTATGGAAAGGAAAAACTACCCGGAAGCCATCTCTCTTTTAAACACATTTATAAGCAAATATGGCAAACGCACCGGCGATTTGGCTAAGAGATATGCCAAAACCGAGCCTGTGGATAAGGTTCCGACCGTGCCTAGTGCTCTTTGGAAACTGGCTCTTTGCTATCTGGAAACCGGCGATAAGGACAAGGCCGTGCAAACCGCCGAAAAGATTTTGAAAATTTACGGGGATACGCAAAAAATTGCAGATGATGCCTCAAAACTGCTTGCAACTTTGGAGAAATAAAAATGCTGACTTGGATAAGTGAAAACGCGAAATGGGTGATCTATATTTTCATCATAGGAATTGTCGCAGGCCTGCTGTTTATGGATATGTCCGGCTTGCAAACGGATAACAGACCCCCTGTTGGAGTGGTAAACGGCGAAAAACTTTCAACCGACATGTTCTATGCTCGCCTTACTCAAATACAGAGCCAGCAACCGGGGCTTTCAAACGAACAATCGGCGCAAATGCGCGATGAACTGTTTCGCTCTTTTGTTATGCAGCAACTTATGCGTGATGTGATTTCGGAAATGAAAGCAATTGCATCTGTTCATGAAATGTCCAGAGATTTGCGTACAGACCCGCCGCAAGCCATTATGGGTAGCGAACTTTTTCAGACTGATGGGGCTTTTGATTACTCAAAGTATGAGGCTTGGCTCGCAGATGAAGCAACTTATGATATTCCGTATATGGTGGAATATGAGAATATTCTGAAAACGGCGAGAATACCGGAAAAGCAGCTAAACCTTTTTATAGGTGCAGGGCTTCAGCCGTCAAGCTTGGAAGTGAAATACGAAGTTCTGAAAAGAGAAACGAAGTTTGAACTTTTGAATGCGCAGGGCAAAGCTAATGAATTTGAAGATTTTGAAATTTCTCAAGCAGCAATAGATTCTGTTTTCAAAGCAGAGAGAGACAGTTTTTTTGTGGCAGATGATTTGGCTAGAGTCAATTATATTGCAATTTCGCTTGGAGCCAGCCCAAAAGATGAGGAAGATGTTTTTGACTACGCAAAGATGCTGATTGGCCAAATAAAAGACGGTGCGGACTTTGGTGATATAGCTCGTTCCAGCTCGGAAGATCAAGGTTCTGCTGCACAAGGCGGTGAACTTGGTGACTGGGGTCCACGCGGAAGATGGGTTCCGGCATTTGACAGTGCGGCTTTTGCATTGGAAAAAGGTGAAGTAAGCGATCCGATTCGCACGCAGTTCGGTTACCATATAATACAGAGCCTTGGCAAACAAGTTGTTGAAAAAGACGGTGTAGAAGAGGAACAGGTTAAGGCGAGGCATATACTTCTCTCAATTTCCGCATCTCTTGAAACAATTGATAGCTTGGAAAATGTTTTGACAGAGATAAAAGCTGCAGTGGACAAAAAGAAGAGCCTTGAAGACGCAGCAAAAGAAAGGGGGTTGGAAGTGAAGCATTCCGGTTGGTTCAAAAAAGGCGGAGAAATTCCCGAGCTTGGTCATATACCCGGGCTTTCATCTTATGCATTCTTCAATCCTTTGCGCCCAAAGGATGATTCCAAAACATCAGATGTTTTGCAAAATCAAAAGTGGGTTGCGATATTTGAAAGAGACGGAAGTTTGCCTGCCGGTTCAAGAAATTTGGAATTTTTCAAAAGCAGAATAGAGCAGAATCTGAAAGCAAAGATGAAAGCTAATGCGATTGCGGATTATTTAAAAGCTAATGTAGCCGGGATTGAAGATGCGGCAAAGGTTACAATAGATTCTGCCACAGTTGCTTTTCAGGGATTTTTACCCGGCCTTGGCTATGCAAACACTTCTCTTTACAGAGCGCTATCAACAGCAAAAGAGGGCGAGTGGAGCGGGCCTTACACAAGCGCGCAAAATGCGGTTATGATAAAAGTTCTTGGCAAAAAAGTCCCGGACGAAGCTGCTCTGAACGCGTTTGTCAGCAGTGATATTTCAACGCTGTGGCAATATAATTCATATAGAGCCTTTGGCGATTATATGCGCAATCTGGAAGCAAGTGCTAAGATCGTGAACAATTTGGATTTGTATTACCGCGAGTAAAGTACCAGCGCACAACCCACAATGCAATGCCGCATAAAACCATTGCGGCGCAAAATGTTTGGCCTCTAGTCATAATGGCAATCAGAGGCTCGTGGGTTTCTTCTCTGAAAAACTCTATAAAATATCTCGCAGCTCCGTAGCCAATCAGGTAAAGTGCCATAACATGGTTTCTGGTTTTGGGCAAAAAAATCCAAAATGCGTAAATAATCCCAAACAGCACAAATCCTTCAAAGCACATTTCGTAAAGCTGGCTTGGGTGCCTCAAAACAGTTTGGTTGCCAAAGTACATACCAATTGCGGAATCCGTAATTCTTCCGTAAAGTTCGCCGTTTATAAAATTCCCAAGCCTCCCGAAAGTATAGACCAGAGGCACAACCATAAAAACTGTGTTTACGGTTTTCCAGTAATCCAGCTTTTGTTTTTTTATAGCATAAGAAGCCATCAAAAAAGAGCCTATTAACCCACCGTGATAGCTCATCCCGGAAATCCCCGTAAAGTGAAAACCGCCTTCAAAACTGAACGGCAAAATAATTTTCAGAGGGTGGCTTATATAATATCCTAAGTCGTAAAAAAGCACATAACCAAGCCTTGCCCCCAGCAGAACCCCAGCTATAAGCCATGTCATAACGCTATCGAGCTGTTCGCGTTTCATAGGCTGTATTTTATATTTATTTGTAAAATACCAGATCAGGTGATAACCTAAAAAGAAGGCTATCAAATACATAAGTCCATACCACCGTATCGGAAAATTGAAAATGGTGATCGCGGTTGGATCCAAGTGTTGCGGAATAGTGCTCCAAGACATAGATGGGAAAGTAGAAAAATCAGGCGAAGGGATTTATCATGTAATTGGCTTTTTGCACTTTGGATGGAGGTACAGAGTCTATAAGTTTTGCCAGGGGGGCTATGGATAGGAGTTCGTGTGTTTGTGGCGGTGTTTCAAATTTTTCCAGAGTTTCGCTTTCGGGAGTACCTACGTAGTAAAGGTTTGCCCTTGCGTGCAGAATTATTTTTTCGTTATAGCTCAAGGCTAAGGCTTTAAGCGTTGATATGCCATGCAATGTTCTTTTTTCGCTAAAGCATAATCCTTCGCAAAAAGCTATGCCGGCACGAATTCCCGTAAAGCTTCCCGGCCCAAGAGTCACCAGCACTCGTTTCACCTGTTCCAGGTCTATATTCATTTTGTCGATAAGCATGCTCAATTCATCGCCTTTTGCATCAGGCTCGGAGAGTTCAATGCCATTGCACCAAAGCTTTACGCCTTTTCGTGAGCAGTCAACGATCAGATCCATGTAAAAACACCATTTGCGTGGGCCTTGCCATCTCTATATTATTTTTAGCGAATTCGTCTATAAGTGCTAAATTTATTTTCTGCTGAACATTCATGTAAGACGGGAAGTCCGGTTTTGTAACCCAGTAAACAAATTCATAGTCTATTGAGCTTGCATCAAAGCTTTTTAAGTGTCCACGTTCAAAACGCGCATCGCTTTGGCTTTCTATAATCTTTTTTGTCAGTTCTGCTATAGTTTCCAGGTACTCTCTGGGTGTTTTATAAGAAACTCCAAAGGTAAAGACTATACGGCGTTCTTCCATTCGCTTGAAGTTGTTCACACGGCTGTCCAGAATATCGCTGTTTGAGATTACCACCTGTTCTCCGGTTAGGGAGCGAAGGCGTGTGGTTTTTATGCCTATGGATTCAACTGTGCCTCTGACTTCGCCTACTGCGATAAAATCTCCGATTTCAAACGGTTTGTCTATCATTATTGATATTGATGCGAACAAATCTCCGAGTATTCTTTGCACGGCTAGCGCAACGGCGATGCCGCCAACGCCAAGGCCAGCCATGAGCGAAACGACTTTGACACCGAAATTGTCCAGGATTAAAAGCAGAATTACGGACCATATAAGGAAGTGGCCTATTCCGCTGATAATTGTAAATCCGGCATTTTTATCGGCATTTGGGTTGTTTTTTTTGCTCCAGTCTATTAATATGTCTTTAAATATAATGCTTGCCCATATTCCGGCTTGCAAAAAGGTGGTTAATATTAAAACTTTGAGCGGTATAAAGTAAAATTCGCCGAAATTCAAGTTTTTTGTGCCAATGAAAAGGGCGAGGGCGACAAAAAACCAGAATTTGCTGTTTTTTAAGGCATCTGCAAGGGTATCGTTGAGTTTGCTTTTGACCAGAAAGTTAAAAATAAGCCTGAATGCGATGTAAACGGCTATGGTTATTACCAAAGCTTTGGTTAATTGCCCTAGGGAATTGCCGAAAACATCGTGAATTGCCGATAATTTTTCCATAAATGGAATTTAGAAATTTCTATATTTACTCTATTCCAGGGAGGTTTTATGAAAAATAACTTTTTTTTCATTCTTTGTTGCAGTGTGCTGCTACTTGTGGCTGTTTCGTACAGCCAAACAGTCAATTATCCGTATCCTATGAGGAAAAACTACGGAAATGGAACTATAAACACTACAAATTCAATGGCTAGCCAAAATTTAAAGGCAAAATTCGGTGACTTTATGACGCAGTTTTATGCAGAAGGCACTTGCAGCGGTAAACGTTCCGGTACTTGCGCCCGTATTAAATTCGATAATCTTAATGAAACGGTTTCAGAAGGCATTGGCTATGGCATGTTAATGATGGTTTATTTTAGCGAAAAGTCTCCCGGCAAAAGCTATCAAAGCGAGTTTGACAAATTATGGGTGTATTATCAAAATTGGACAAATAACAATGGGCTTATGAATTGGAAAATAGAACACAACACTACAGGCAATAACTTTACCGGTGGTACTATTACCGGTAATAATTCTGCTACCGATGCTGAATACGATGTAGCTCTTGCTCTTATAATGGCTCACTATCAATTCGGAAGCACACCAAGCAAGAATTACTTGGATACTGCCAGAGCCTTAATTTCAAAAATTTGGTCACTTGAACACAATACCAGCACTGGCTTGCATAAACCTGGTGATGGTTGGGATGATGATAAAAACCCAAGCTATATTGCGCCGGCTGCTTATGAACTTTTCAAAGATTTTGGTACCGCAGCTAATTGGACCTCGGCTCTCTCTGCTAATTACAGTTTCCTCGATGCTAACCAAAATAAAACCACCGGTTTGCCATCTGGATGGGCAAACGCTGATGGCACCGTAAAAAGTTGCACTCATTGCGGATATAGCCCTAGTAACAACTACAATCAAGATGCAGTGCGTGCTCCTTGGCGTTGGGCTAAGGCAAATGCTTGGTTTGGTCATTCAAATGCAAAAACTTTGTTGGGTAGATTAGCTCCTTGGGTAAATGGAAAAAATGCTAGTGATGTAGCAGGCCCCATTGCTTTGCAAACTGGAGCATGGGGAAATGAAGCTAATTCCAGTTATGTGGGTTCTTTGGCATGTGCTCTTACTTATGGTTCCACCTATCAAGCCAAATTAAATGAGTATTGGAATGTTTTGAACGGGAAAGAAAGTGAGCCATATTATAATCAGGCAATGAGGCTTTTAACCGGCTTGCTTATCACCGGCAATATGCCCAACTTAAAAGCTTGCGGCACCAATTGCGGAACGGACATGGGTGGCAGCACACCGGGTGACGGCACTTCAATAGACAAGCTTGCAAGCGCAGGCAGCGAAGAAATTGACGACAGAAACTATGCCAGAACCTGGGAACCCTGGTATGCCTATACAGATATAGATAACAAAGCTGGTCCGGGAAAAGCTACTATAACCAATGAATCATTCAAAACACAAGATGAAAATAGCACTCCTCCTTGCCAAGAGATAACAAGTTATCGTGTAATTATGGAAGATGTGCCTGGAGGCGGAGACTGGGTTGCTAAAATTCCGAGCTATAAGCTTGATAAAGGCTGCCCTTCTGCCTGTTCGGGTTCTGCTTGCCCAAGTACTTGCAATCCGTATGCATCTTATGTGGCTCTGGGTTTAGCTGCTAGAAACAATGGTAAAACTTACCATTTATCACAATGCACAAATGGCTTTAGCTATGAGTATAAAGGTCAGTCTCATAATTTCAAAATACAAACTACTGATATTCCGTCAGATGAAGGCTCTGACTTTTTTACAAATATTGGCACAGTTACTACGGCTTGGACACCTGTGACAGTGGCTTTTACTGATATAGCGCAACCTACTTGGGCAACGACTAAAATAACTACTTTTGATCCGAGCAAAATTTATGGTTTTATTTGGGAGCTAAAAGGTTCTGATGATGGCGGAGCAACAGGAGCTGTTTCTGCGACCGAAGGTAACTTTGCTGTAAAAAATTTCCGTTGCTTGGGAACTTTGACTTTGCCTAATGATAGGCCGCCCGTTGTATGTAATGATGGTGGCGGCACGAGGGTTAACATGTCTTCATTCGCAAATAGCAATGCCTTAATCGCAATGCAGAACTCTCTGAATTTGCATGTAGCTAGCAATGCAACAGTCAAAATTTTTGACTTAAGAGGCAATACTGTTCGCTCATTGAATGTTGCTAAAGGCAGCCATGTTGTGTCTCTCTCTGATTTGCCACGTGGCATGTATATAGTAAAAGCAAGCAACGCCTCGTGGAATAAAACGGTGAAAATGACCATAAAATAATTCATGAGCGATGTAATTATAAGAGCTACGGGAACGCACGCACCTCTCCGGTTCGTGCTTGTTTCCATAAAAAACACAATAACGGAAATCGGCGAAAAGCACAAGGCTAAAGGCGATGCGCTAAAATCCATGGCAGAAACCGCAGTAGCCTCGCTTTTGCTTTCCAGCGGCCTTAAATTTCCCGGCACATTATGCTTGCGAGTTGATGCCCAAGCAGATTCCACCCCCCAGGGATTAATAAGAGCCAAGCCCGGCACAGGCACGCAACAGACAATGACTGTGATAACCCTGAACGAAAAATCCCAAAGGATAAAAGAAAGCATAATAGAAGCTCCGTCCAAGCAAATGGGTGTAAATTTAACCGCATATTTAATGCAATCGGAGCAAACAAAAAGCGCAGCGGGAATATATTCCGATATGGGCTTTTTGGTAGAAGCATACCCGGATGCATCACCCAAAGATCTGGAAATAATGGATGCAGTAGTTCGCACCCTGCCGCCTCTGAAAAGTTTCAAAAATGTGCGAGAGCTATTAGACCAATTACGTGGCCCCTATGAAGTAGAAATAGTAAAGGAAATAACTCCACAGGCTTATTGTCCATGTAGCTTGGAGCGAGTTGTAACAAGCCTGTTATCTTTGCATGAGAGCGAAAAAAAAGATATGCTGGAAAAAGGTGAAGATTTAGACATTGTATGCGATTTTTGCCAAACGCATTATTGTGTTTCGCCCCAAAGCGTGTTCAGCACCACCAAACTTTGAACCCTTATTTCCGTAGTCACAAAATCCAGAGTTTCACTCAATTTGCCGTGAAAAAGCAAAACCGGTATTGCTATTATCAAGCCCATTTCAGTTGTGATCAAAGCCTCTGAAATACCGCCTGCCAAAATTCTCGCATCGTTTGTGCCCGCTTGCGTTATAACTTTGAACAAAGTAATCATTCCCGTAACAGTTCCCAAAAGTCCGGTTAGCGGAGCAATAGAGCCTAATGCGGCCAAAAATCCCATTCTCTTTTCAAGACCAGCTTGCTCGGAGAGCAATATCTCTTGCAGAGCTTTTTGCGCCTTTTCTTTTCCCTCTTCGGAATTCTCCACAATCGCTGCCAAAACCTTTCCCAAACAAGTCTTTTGTTTTTTGCACAACCTTATAGCATCGTCAATCTGATTGTTCTGCAATAACGGTTTCAGTTTGCCCGTAAATGTTTTTGATATATGCCCATGTCTCCACAATACAAAAGCACGTTCCAAAGCTATGAGGAATGCCGCAATCGCTATCAGAGACAAAGGATACATCACAATGCCGCCCAACTTAAACCAGGTTATAAATTGTTCAAGTTTTGTTTGTTCGGTAGTACTGTTCATTCCTATAATGGATTTTGTCTGTAAAACATCCAGAGGAATCCATGCGTTGTCCATTCCCTGCTGTGCGTTGAAAACTGTTCTCCTCAGATTTACCGCAACCTCTTTTGAAAGAGCAGACCGCCATTCGTTTCGCACAACTGCTTGAACATCATTGCTTTGCCCCCAAGCCGCATCGGCATAAAATACAGTGCCCAGTCGCAGGCGATAAGATGTTTTTACAGCGAGTTCTTGAGTTTGTGTCAATGCCAGTCTGGTAAATCTATCATTAAAAAAAGTTTCAATAGTCGGTGAATTATTTGCAAAATTCAACAGGCGTTCTTCTCTTTTTGCCGGAAAATCCTGAGGTATTTCTTCTATACTTTTATCTGCTGCCTGTTTAACAAGCAGGTAAAAATTTTCCAAACTGTTTTTTGCATCCTCTGCCTTATCCTTTTGCTCGGAGGCCAGATTGCGAAGCGTGCTTACTTCCGCTGCGGTGCGAGATATATTATCAGAAGCTTTAGAGTACAGTCCTTCCAAAAGTCTTGTTTCGTTTTGATATTCCGCAGTTGCCTGATTTTGAATATAACGATTTTGCCAGCGAACAGCTTCTGCTTTTTCCAGTTGATTAGCTTTTTCCAATTTAATTCTTTTTAAAGCCTCAACTTCTGCAGCGAGATCCGCATATGAAATGCTTATTGCAAAAACTAAAAAAAGAATTATAATTTTCATGGGGGAATATTAATATAGAAATTTCTAAATTAAGTTTAATGCCATATACCTCCATGTTAGAGTCTCGCATAGAAGCTTGCAAGAATCCTGTTTGCTTTGGATTGGATCCTGTTCTGTCGCTGATCCCGATAGAATCCGGCACTCCGGAAGATAAGATTCGCAGATTTTATTTTGATATTTTGGAAGAATTTTTAAAACGAAATATTTCTCCGGCTGTTGTTAAACCAAACAGCGCATATTACGAATGCGTGAGCATAGATGCAATGTGGGTTTTAGCAGAGATAATCGCAACATATCGCAAAGAGGGCATTCCTGTTATTCTGGATGCAAAGCGAGGAGATATTGGCAAGTCCAGCGAGGCGTATTCAAAAGCTGCATTTGATGTTTACGGTGCAGATGCTGTGACCGTAAGCCCCTGGATGGGCAGCGACAGTGTTAAGCCTTTTTTAAGAGAAGAAAACGGAATTTATGTTTTGCTCCGCACTTCAAATAAAGGCGCGGCAGACTTTCAAGACAAGGTTTATAAGGATGTTGCGCAAAAAATTATTGAGTGGGATAATGGGGGAGTTGGAGCAGTTGTCGGCGCAACGAATGTGCATGAGCTAAGAGAAATTGCAAATTATATTTCAAGTCAAAAAAAAGAAATTCCTTTTTTAATTCCGGGAGTCTCCATTCCCGGCGTGCCTGGAGGTCAGGGTGGTGATGCGAGAGAAGTAATGAGTGCCTTGCGTGAAGGCGGCTTTAAAAAGAATATTCATGTGCTCAACAGCTCCAGTGGTCTAAGCTACGCATGGCAGGCCGGCGGAAAGCCAGGTAACTATGCAAGCGCATGTGCAGATGCTTTGGAAAAACTTGCAAGCAGTTTGTTCGCAGTTGTTTTTTGCCTTTTGTTTTTTTCCTTTTCCCATGCCAAGTCTCCGTTTGTCGGCGAAGTTTTGGATTATTCAATAGGCTGGAATTTTATCACACCCGGCAAAGCCAGGCTTCAGGTAAAGGAAACAAAAAACGAAAATGAATTGGAAATAGTTTCAAGAGCTTGGAACCATAGCTGGTTCAAAGTGCTCACAGTTGAAGATACCATAAGCTCTGTAGTCACAGCAGACAGCCTGCTCCCCAAAGTCTTTAACCAAAGAATCAACGAAGGAGGCTATAAAAGAAAGGCTCTCACTGTTTATGACTTTAAAGCCAAGACTGCCTCAATAAAAGATACCGCCGGTAAAGGCTCGGATATAAGGCATCAGATAGATACGGTAATAACGCTAAAAGGCGACGAACGTTGCATTCTCTCCGCATTTTACTTGGCTAGGACCTTCAAGCTGGAGCCTGGAGACACGGCTTACTTTAACGCCATTGGCGGCAAAAAACTGTATAAACTCAAGGTTATAGTCCACAGAAGGGAGACTATAAACACGGTTTTGGGCAAAAAAACATGCCTTGTGATAGAGCCTGTGATCCAGGGTGACGGCCTGTTTAAGGCAAAAGGCAAGCTAACTATATGGCTAACAGACGATGAAGAGCGCATTCCTGTGCTTATGAAAAGTGCTGTGGCCATTGGCTCTTTTACAGCTACACTTACAGGCGTGACAAAAGAATGATTAATTTTCTATATTCCCCTCAGTTCAATAAAATAGGATTAGTATGAGCAAAAGTATTTATGTGGGTAACCTCCCATTCGCATTCGGCAACGAGCAACTGAGCGAGCTATTCGCCGAATTTGGCGAGGTTAAAGGCGCCAAAGTTATCATTGACCGTGATTCCAACCGTAGCAAAGGGTTCGGCTTCGTGGAAATGGATGACGAACCGGCGGAAAAAGCCATTCAGGCTTTAAACGGTAAAAACGTGGGCAACAGACCGCTCCGCGTTAATGAGTCGCAGCCTCGCGAGCAGCGTCCTCAACGTCAAGGCGGTCATAGATAAAATATTACATCTCTCTTATTGGGGCTATGCCCAGCAAATCAAGAACACTTTCTAAAACTTGCTGAGTACAATAAACAAGGTGTAAGCGTGAGTCTTCCTCGGAGCTCCCCAGAACTCTATTATTATGGATGAATCTGTGGGCGGCTTCTGCCAGTTCCAGTGAATACTGGGCTAGCATATAAGGCTCGTTGTTTTCACAAGCTGCATTTATTTTTTCCCCTTTTCGAGACAGCATTTTTATCAAGTCGCAGGAGCTTTGGTCCAGGAGTTCCTCGCTTTTGAATTTTAATTCAACGGCATCCTTTTCGCTTTTTCTTAAAATGCTGCAAAGGCGCACGTGCGCATTCTGAACATAAGGCCCTGTGGCTCCCTCAAAGCTTAGGGCTGCATCCCAGTCGAATTTTACATCCATCAGGCGGCGGTTTTTCAAGTCGTTGAAGGCTATGGCTCCAATGCCTATTTTTGTCGCTATTTCTTCTTTGTTTACAAGCTCTGGATTTTTTTCGTCAATCACGCTCAAAATTTTTGCAGACGCAGCTTCTATCACATCTCTTAAAAGGCTTGCGGTGCCGGTTCTGGTTTTTCCCTTTTCCCATTTGCCATCTTCGTTTTTGTGGAGTATCAATCCAAACGGAATGTGCTCGCAATCCTTGCTCCATTCGTAGCCCATTTTGCTGAGCACAGCGAACACCTGCTTAAAGTGCAAGGCTTGCCCGTTATCCACAACATAAAAGCTTTTGTCAAAATTGAATTCTTTTTTGCGGTAAAGAGCCGCCGCCAAATCTCGTGTTGCATATAGTGTGCTTCCATCGCTTTTTTTTATCAGGCAAGGCGGCAAATCAAGTTCATCTAAAAGCACAACATCTCGTTCCTGGCTGTTCACCAGCAAATTCTTTTTCTCCAGTTCTTCAACCACTGCCTGTATTTTGTCTTCAAAAAAAGATTCTCCGGTGTAATGGTCAAAATCAACGCCCATTATTTTATAGATGCGCACAAGTTCTTTAAGCGTTGCTTCTTTGAATGCGGCCCAGAGCTTGCGGTAAAATTCATCGCCTTTTTCCAGTTTTGCAAAAGCTTCTCGAGCCTGATTCTCCAGTTCCGGTTCGTCTTTGCTTATTTTTGAAAACGATGCATAGAGTTTGTTGAGTTCCTTAACTGTTAAGCAGCTAAGTGTTTGTTCATCTGTCGGCAAATTTTCCCTTAAATACATCACAATCAGTTTTCCAAATTGCGTTCCCCAGTCGCCGAGATGGTTTATGCGTTCAACCTTGTAGCCGTTTGCTTTGTGAATTTTTGCGAGGCTGTTGCCAATCATTGTGCTGCGCAAGTGGTGAAATGCGAGTTCTTTCCCTATGTTTGGAGAGCTGTAATCTATAACAACGGTTTTATTTTTTTGCTCTGCAAACCCGAATTCAAGTTTTTTTTCTTTTATGCCTCTCAAAACATTTTCCATGATTATTTTTTTATCTGCATAAAAATTCCAGTAGCCATTGAGTGCCTGAGTTTTTTCAAAGCCTTGCGGAGCGGCAAAGTTTGCGGTCAATTCTTCCGCAATGGCTTTAGGGGCTTTGCGGAGTTTTTTCGCAAGCGTGAAGCACGGAAGGCTCCAGTCTCCGTGCGAAGGATCGGGAGGAATTGTGAGCAGAGCGAGAGCCTCTTCTTTGGTCCAGTGGCCGGTTTTTGCGGCGAGTTCTGCGATTTGTGATTCAAAGGAAAACATGAGTGGAAAGTAGAAAATTCTAAGATTGATTGAATACCCAGCATTATGTGTTCTGTCGATAGAATAAAAACATATCATTTTTGTTCTATCGATAGAACAAAATTAACTTTCCAAAAGCCATTTCCAAGCAGGTACAACATCTATCTTTTGCTTGTTTATCCTCAAACTTTTCTCCATTCCTCCGGTAATAACCAGCATTTTTTTGCAGTCCAATATCTTTGACAGCTTTAGCAAGGCATTAACCTCTCTGTCAAAGGTCTCTGCATTGGTTAAATCATAGCAAACTTGAATGGCGGTTTCGGCTTCCGGCACATAAAAGTCAACTTCTATGCCCCTGTTGTAAAAAAATACGGAGTCGCTACGGCCATATTTTCTGAGCAGATTTACCGCTACCAAGTTCTCAAGCAAAGATGTGTTTCCGTCCAGCAAAAAAAGGTTTAATATGCCGTTATCGGTATAATAATATTTGGGATTAGTCTCTTTTTCTACGAGTTTTCCAGCAATGTTTTGCAAAGGAGTGAGCAGCCAGGCGTCTTTGGCATAGTCAATGTAATTGATTATGGTATTTGTGCTTACCCTTGCGCCTGCAGAAGATACAATGTTGGCAATTCTATTGTAAGAAACGGGTTGCTTAATGCTTTCTGCCAGTTTTTTGAATAGAATGCGAAGCGCAAACAAATTATCTATGGAATGCCTTGCGGCTATATCTCCCAAATATATTTTTTGATAAATACTGGTTAAATAATCTCTTTTTGAAGAAAACATCAAATTTTCCGGCAATCCGCCAAAATGAAAGTAATCATTGTATTTTCTCAGCACCTTTGCTTTGCCCTGTGTTGATAAAATGGCTTTGCCGGAAAAATCCGTATAACTGGCATTCAAATATTCTTTGAAATTGTATGGATAAACTTCAACAACAATATATCTGCCTCCGAGCGTAGTTTGAATATCCTTGCTCAGCATTTTCGCATTGCTTCCGGTTATGAAAACTCCGTGTTTTGTATCTGCCAACCTGCGAGCAAATTTTTCCCATCCTTTTATGTTCTGAATTTCGTCTAGAAACAAAATGGGTTTTACCCCATACACCTCCCAATGAGCTTCAAGCAGCAGGTTTAAATCGTCAGCAGTCATGCCGGATAGCCGCTCATCCTCAAAATTTATGTACAGCATTTCCTGGGCTTTTATGCCCTCAGCAAGCAATTCTTGCATGCGCTGGTAAAGCAAATAAGACTTTCCGGCTCTCCTCATGCCTACAAAAACATAGTTTCCGGCCCTCTCGAACCGGAAATCCCGGAAATTTACCCTGTAATTGGGAATTTCCGCCATATTATCGGCAATTATCGTTTTCAGAACATTTTTATTCATAAAAACCTCATTTTATTCTGTCCATAGAACAAAAATATAGTAATTTTATTCTATCGATAGAACAAAATGCGATTCTGCCTTTTAAACATTATTTTTTCTGTGAGAGTTATTTTTTCTAGATTACCCCTATAAACCGGAGATTTTTATGGCTTTTGAATATGAAGAAAACCTGCAATACGGTAAGGACAGCACAGAGTATGACCTTATAGCCAAGGCTGGCGAGGTTGGAATTTCCACTGCCGAGTTTGACGGCAAAAAGATTTTGAAGGTTAGCCGAGACGCTTTGGTCAAGCTAACGGAAGCGGCATATTCGGAAGTTAGCTTTCGCTTGCGCCCTGCCCACACAAAACAGGTTGCGGCAATTTTAGAAGACCAGGAAGCCAGCCAAAACGACAAGCTGGTTGCATTCACAATGCTCCAAAACTCCTGCGTTGCAAATGAAAAAATATTGCCATTTTGCCAAGATACCGGCACTGCAACCATCTTTGTGAAAAAAGGCCAGCACATTTGGACAGACTGCAATGACGCAGAGGCTATCTCCGAAGGCGTTTATAACGCTTACAACAAACTGAACCTGCGCTACAGCCAAATTGCCCCGCTGGATATGTACGATGAAACCAACACCGGAAACAACCTGCCTGCGCAAATAGATCTCTACGCCGCAGAAGGCGACCACTTTGACTTTCTTTTTGTTGCCAAAGGTGGTGGCTCGGCGAATAAAACCTACTACTGGCCCATGACAAAAGCCCTGCTCACACCTGCAGGCTTGGAAAAATTTTTGAAAGAAAAAATAAAAAGCCTTGGCACTGCCGCATGCCCTCCATACCACTTGGCAATAGTTATAGGCGGTACAAGCGCAGACGCAAATTTAAAGCTGGTTAAACTTGCAAGCACGGGCTACCTGGACAACATTCCAACCACAGGTTCCAAAAACGGCAGAATTTTCCGCGATTTGGAAATGGAAGAAAAAGTAAAAATACTGGCTCAAAAAAGCGGAATAGGCGCACAGTTCGGCGGCAAATACCTTGTGCACGATGTGCGTATAATTAGAGCAAGCCGCCACGCCGCAAGCTGCCCCGTTGGAATGGGAGTCAGTTGCTCCGCAGATCGCAATATAAAAGCGAAAATTACAGCAGATGGTTTATTCCTCGAAAAAATGGAACACAACCCCGGGCAATATTTGCCCAAAGGCGGTTATGAATCTCTTGGCCTAACACGACCGATTGGCATAAACATAGACCGCCCGGTAAAAGAAGTTCTCGCAGATTTGAGCAAGCTCCCTGTAAAAACAGCGGTTTACTTAACCGGAACAATGATAGTGGCTCGTGACATAGCTCATGCAAAATTAGCGGAAATGCTTGAAAAAGACGGCGACTTGCCGGAATACTTCAAAAAGTATCCCGTATACTATGCCGGTCCTGCAAAAACTCCCCCAGGCAAACCTACCGGCAGCTTTGGTCCAACAACAGCCGGCAGAATGGACTCTTACGTAGCTGCCTTCCAAGCAAAAGGCGCAAGCCTAATAATGGTGGCAAAAGGCAACAGAACCAAAGAGGTCACAGACTCCTGCAAAAAGAATGGCGGCTTCTACTTAGGCTCAATAGGTGGCCCGGCAGCACTCCTGGCAAACCAAAACATCTTAAGCAACGAAGTCCTGGACTTCCCGGAATTGGGAATGGAAGCAATACGCAAAATAACCGTAAAAGATTTCCCTGCTTTCATAATAGTGGACGACAAAGGCAACGACTTCTTTGAGGAGCTGATTTAGGATGCAAAAAAATCATGTTAATCCTTTAATCATGTTAATCATGGTTCTGACAATTGTTCAGACATTTTCCTGCTCTTCAAATAAGTTTACAGGTTCCTTAACTGAGGCGTGCGTTAGGGAATACAAGGTTGCGGAAGAAAAGTTCAAGAAAGGCAAGTATTGGAGCGCAAAGGAAGATTTAACTGAAATAATGCAGAACTGTGCCGGCACAGGCGTTATGGAGGAATCTCATTTTTTGCTTGCGGAATCTCATTTTCGCTTGGGGGAATGGATTGAGGCTCGTGCCGAATATGGAAGTTTTGTAAACTTTTTCCCAGGCTCGCCTTATGCGGAAACAGCCGCTTATCGCAAAGCGGTTTCGGCGTACAATTTATCTTACAAGGATTCCAGGGATCAGTCGAATACAACTTTTGCAATCAGAGATTTTAGCCGTTTTGATGCGGAGTTTCCGAATTCCGTTTTGCTGGATAGTGCATACATGTATATGGACAGTTTGAGCAACAGGGTTGCAGAAAACGATTTTCAGATCGCAAGGCTGTATTCCAGAATGGGGGAGCCGGGTGCTGCTGCAATTTACTTAAAAGCGTTTTTAGAAGATTTTCCGAAAAGCCCACGGCAAAGAGAAGCGATTGTTATGATAATAAACAGCTACATTGACATGAAAGAATTCGCTTCTGCAAAATATTATCTGGAACGCTTGCGTGAAATCTACAGCGCAGATGAAAGGATGCTCGCTTCTGCAAAAAGACTGGAAGATCAAATTGTAGGTGCGGAAAAGTCTTTTGAAAAAAGACTGGAAAGAGAGCGCAAGCAAAAACTTCAAAGAAAAGATGAGAACAGTTGAGAATGCCGGAGTGCCAACACGAAGAAAATGGCTGGGTGTTATCAGCCATTGTTGCGGAGTTTATTCAAGAGTTTATTTGAGCGTACATGGCGAATGGACCGGACATTGTTCAAGGTGTGCCCGGCGCATTGTTGTGCTATAGCAACGACTCGTCCCAGCTTTCGTGTTTTTCAAAACCGAGAAGATTGGCAGTTGTAGCCGCAATGTTTGAGAGCCCTGCGTTTGGCAGGTTTTTTATAGCGAGCTTGCCGCCGGTAACATTATCGTAAAGGATTAAAGGAACCGGATTTAGTGTGTGGGCGGTTTTCGCTTTAAACGAGCCGTCTTTGTTCTGCGCCGGCTGTTTTGTTTTCTTGTCAATCTCATACATTTCGTCTGCGTTGCCGTGGTCTGCGGTGATTAGCGCAACTCCACCTAAAGCATCTACTATCGGCAAAATGCGGGCGAGCGCCAAGTCCACAGCTTCAACTGCCATGGTTGCAGCTCTGAATGAACCTGTGTGCCCTACCATATCGCCGTTTGCAAAGTTGCAACGCAAAGCATTGTATTTGCCGCTTTTAAGAGCGTCAATCATCACATCGGTTATTTCTGCGCTTTTCATCCAGGGGCGTTGCTCAAAGGGAATCACGTCGCTTGGAACTTCAAAGTATGTTTCGCCATCAAATTTGCCGGAGCGGTTGCCGTTCCAGAAATATGTGACGTGCCCGAATTTCTGAGTTTCTGAGCATGCAAATTGCTTTATGCCGCATTTTGAGAACCATTCGCCGCTTGTGTTTTTTATCGCTGGAGGCGGTACCAAAAAGCGTGAGGGGAGTTTTAAGTCGCCATCGTATTGCAGCATTCCTGCGTAAGTCACTTTTGGGCGGCGTTTGCGGTCAAATTTGCTAAAAGAATCTTCTTCGAATGCACGGGTGATTTCAATTGCTCTGTCTCCACGGAAATTGAAGAACACAACAGAGTCTCCGTCTTGAATAGTGCCTACTGGCTCGCCGTTTTTCGCTATTACAAATGCCGGCAAATCCTGATCTATTGTTCCTTTGAATTTTTCACGCAAGGTTTTTATCGCTGCAGATGCGCTTTCAAATTTGTCGCCTTCGCCAAGTATGTGTGTTTGCCAGCCTTGCTCAACCATTTTCCAGTTAGCTTCGTATCTGTCCATGGTTATTTTCATTCTGCCGCCGCCGCTTGCTATGCAGGCATCAAAAGATGAGTCGCTTAAGTCTGCGCAGAATTTTTCAAAAGGCTCGACATATTCCAGAGCACTTGTTTCCGGCACATCACGGCCATCTAAAAGTATATGCACTCTAACCCGTTTTAAGCCTTCTTTTTTAGCCTGTGCCATCATCGCTTTAAGGTGATCTATATGGCTGTGAACATTGCCGTCTGAGAACAAGCCTATAAAATGTAGCGTTGAGTTCGCTGCGCCTTTTGCTATCTCTTTCCAGGCATCTCGCTCCCAGATTTCACCGGCTTTTATGGACTCTGCAACCAGAGATGCGCCTTGATTGTAAACCTGGCCTGCGCCAATGGCATTGTGCCCGACCTCGGAGTTTCCCATATCTTCGTCGCTTGGCATTCCGACTGCTGTGCCATGCGCTCTGAGCAGTGTGTTTGGATACTTTGCGAAAAGCTTATCCAGAGTGGGTGTGCGGGCAAAGGTCACCGCATTGCCCTGTTCGCTTTTGGAGATTCCGACTCCGTCCATCACAACTGTGAGAACCGGGCCTTTGATACCGTTGAAAGAAGAGAGTTTTTTTAGCATTCGCTAAAAATAGAAAATTCCTAGAACGATTTATTATACATTAAATACGCATTAAGCTTGCCATGCTGGTTAGGTAAAACCGCCACATTGAAATCTCCGTATTTATTATTGTAAGCGGTTTTGCTGGGCTTGTCGTAAGTTGCGGAACGGACAATGTTAAACACGAAGTACGATAAGAAAGACGCTCCTGCGAGAGCAAGCTGATTTTCATCATAAGTGCAATTATAAGAATAATAATAGCCGGAATCATAATCGCAATCTTCGCTAGAGAGAAAGGAGGCATAGAAATATATTCCGCCTCCATATAATAGCCATTGGACGATTGCTCCACCCCAGTCATTCATAAGAACAATAGAGCCTAAGCCGGGAAGAGCCGAGTTCAATCCAAATGTTCCCCATCTCCTTCCCTTGCTAAAATTGCTATAATCATCACTTGAGACTGAGACTTGATTTTCGGAATACGGCTTGTCGTAGCTGGCAGAGCGAACAATATTATATACCATCCATCCAGTGAGAAGAACGGAGGTTGTAGGCTCTTCGTTTATTAAAAAAGCACTGCCAAATAATCCCCACTGGATAAGCGCGCCTGTCCAGTCTTTCATAAGAGTAATGGAGCCTAAGCCTGGAACCCAGTTTAATGCCCATGTTCCCCATCTTCTTCCTGTGCTAAAGTTCTTATACTCACCGCTGGCTGTTGCTTTAGACTTAGCTTTGGGCGCAGATTGGGCCGCTGCGGTTTTTGTTTTTTCGTGCCCTTTCATTTCTTCTACATTTGCAAACAAAGCTGTGGATTTTTCTCTTATTGCGCTGAGCAAGCCTCTCAAGTTATTGCTTTCCGTCACAAAACTGCCCACAAGGTTGCCGCTTATGGATTCGTAAAGCTCAACGGTTAAGGTTAGCATGCCATCGAATTCACCAACAAAGCCTTGTGTTACGTATTCTGCACCAATTGCTCTGCCAATGTCAACAGCGCAGCTTTCAGCTAGGCATTCTGCCTCTTCGGAATCTGGTGGCATAAGCGACAGGATGTTGTCTCGGGTCAGGATTGCGTATTCAGTTCTGGGCAGTGCTTCTCGGGCACGAGTTCGTAGTTCATCGGTTAGATGGCGGTATTCAGAAACTTTTAATTCAACGTCTCCGGTTGGAATTATTTCCAGAACGGCGACTGTTTTCACGGCATATACTACTTGAGCCAGTAGAATAGCAAGAATAATAACTCTGATCATATCGCCTAAATATAGAATTTTTCCTGAATTTTGGCAATTGTAACTAAGCCCTTTTTTCTTTCAAAACGTATTTTTCCCAGCCCGAACCTGAAAGAATCCTTTTTTTGCAGTTTTTCGTAGAGTTTTGCGTCTTCGCTTGTTTCTTCCCAGGTGATTCCCTTGCTGCCTAGCCATAACCTGAAAAGTTCGCCGTAACCTTGCATTGGCGGTAAATAGAAATGCCTTAAAACTATAGAGCCTTCTGCGGAAACTAAAAATGGGTTGAAATAGGAATCCAGCATTTTCAGCACTTTTGGGTAAACTCTTTGCGAAAGCTCTGCTATGTGCACAAGGCTGTTTATTGTGCTGCTTTCCATTTGCGGCAAAATTTGCAAGCGAACTCGGTTTCTAAAATGATTGATGTTTTTATTTGTGCTGTCTTCTCGCCATTCTATGCTGTTCTCTTTTGCGTATTTTAGCAAATCCTGTTTTGTGAACTCAAGCATTGGGCGAATAACTCCGTCTTGTCTCTCCGGCAAAATTCCTCTGAGTCCTTTTAAGCCTGCTCCTCGAGCCATGCGCAAAAATACGGTTTCTGCCTGATCGTCTTTGTGGTGCGCAGTGGCCACCCATTCTGTGCCCAATTTATTTTTCAATTCAAACAGCGCATTGTATCTGGCTTCTCTTGCTATGGCTTCAAAGTTATTTTCATTTTTTTGGGGGGATATAAAAAGTTCGTGAAATTGCACTCCGTATTCTTCGCATTTTTTTTTAATCAGTTTTGCATCTTCGCTTGCATCTTGCCTTATTCCGTGATTTACGTATGCAGCATATACGTTTTCTTTAGCAAAGCGATGTAGCATGCACATGCTGTCCAGGCCGCCGGATATTGCGAGCAGTATGGGTTTATTCCAAGGAGGCATCCCAATCTTTCCACACGGGGTCATAGCCGTTTTGTCTTATTTTCTGCTCTATTTCCGCAGGGCTTCTGGAATCGTTCACCTCCCATTGCGGGAGTTCGGTTTGTGAAATCGCATAACCGCCAGGGTCTGTGCGGCTGCCTGCGCTCATGGTGGTAAGGCCGAGCATCATAGCACGGTCTCTGAAATCTGCGGATTCCCTTGTGCTCAGGGAAACTTCCACATCCGGGAAGCATATTCTGTATGCGCACATAAGTTGAACCAACTCTCTGTCGGTTGGAGTATGCAATTCAATAGTTTGTCCTTCAAAGGGCCTGAGCCTTGGAAACGATACCGAAAATTTGCTTTGCCAATATGTATTTTGCAAATAGCTCAAATGCAACGCTGCAAAAAAACTGTCTATCCTCCAGTTTTCCAAGCCGAGCAATGCGCCTATTCCTATTTTTCTCACCTCTGCCATTCCAACTCTGTCCGGGCAGCGCAAGCGTTCTTCAAAAATGCTTTTTTTGCCGTTTGGGTGGTGCTGTTTATAGGTCTCTTCTCTGTAAGTTTCCTGGTAAACATAAACGGCGGTGACTCCGTTTGCTGCGAGTTCTGCGTATTCTTCTGTGCTCAGAGGTTGGACTTCTATTGATATTGCGGAAAAGTGTTCGTGGCAAAGTTTTACCGCATCCAGGATGTATTCAAAACCTGCATTCTTTGGGCTTTCGCCGGTTACCAAAAGTACGTGCTCAAATGGACCTGCATTTTTTATTGCGGCAATTTCTGCGCATATTTCGCTTGCTGTGAGAACTTTTCTCTCTATGTGATTTTTTTGGTTAAAGCCGCAATATACGCAGGAATTTGTGCAGTCGTTTGAGAGATAGAGCGGTATGTACAACTGGATTATTTTTCCAAAACGGCGCAAGGTTAGCTCTCTGCTTTTTTTTGCCATCGCTTCCAGGTAAGGTGCGGCGGCTGTGGAGATTAAGGCGGCAAAATCTTCTATGTTTAAGTTTTCTTTTTTCATAAGTGCGCGTTCAACTGCTTGCAGAGATGTGGTGGCTATTTGTTTTTCAACTTCTTGCCATGTAATTTTAGAGAAAGTTTCTGAGAACATCGTTTTATCCCTTTGCTAGCAAATTACCGCTGTAATCTTTGAAAAATTCGCTTAGAAGAGCATCGCAATCAGCAAAATTTGAGATGACTTCTGCTATGGGTTTGCCGCTTCTGTAAAGTTCACGGTAGTTTTTTTCTAAAAGCGTTATTCTCTCTTCGGAAAAATTGTATTTGCGCAATGCGTGCAAATTTAAACCTGCAAAGCGAGCCGGATTTCCCAGCGCACGGGATGCAGGCGGCACATCTCGGTCTATTTTCAAAGTTCCTCCAGCAAACGAGTACGCTCCTATTTTTGCAAACTGCTGAACATAAGTTCCGCCGCCTATGGTGGCAAACTCACCAACCTTTACGTGCCCACCGAGTTGTACCCCATTGGAAATAACTGCTCCCTGTTCCAAAAAACAGTCATGGCCAATATGTGCGTAAGCCATAATCAGAACATCATTTGAAATTCTGGTAATCCCGCTTTCGCCGCAGCCTCTGTTCAAAGTTGTGTATTCCCTGATAATGCAGTTTTCGCCTATTTCCAAAAAAGTCTGCTCGCCTTCATATTTAAGCGCTTGTGGGTCTCCACCTATGACTGCTCCGTCAAAAATGCGGGTGCCAGCTCCAACGCTTGTATTTCCGAAAACATGAACCCTTACATCCAAAACCGCATTTTCTGCAATTTTTGCGCCATCTTCAACAATACACCAAGGTCCAACGCTTGCATTTTCGTGGACCTCTGCTTTTGGAGAAACTAGTGCTGATGGGTGTATCACGGTATAAAAAGGTAGAAAAAATCTATATTTAGCTTTTGAAACCGGGTGAAAATTGAATATGCGTATTAAATTTTGTGTTTTATTTTTAGTTATGCTGGCAGATGTAGCTTTTTCCCAGTCTGTTATGGAAGCTCTATCCGGAGTTCAATGTTCTTCCGAAGACTTCAGAGGGGTTGGCATTGCGCAAAATGAAAGCGAGGCTATTGCGCAGGCTCGTTCAATGATAGCCGGCCAAATCAAGAGCTCTATTTCTTATAAGTCTGAATCTAAAATGGACCAGCGAGTTGTGGACGGTAAGGAGCATTTGGATTCGCGAAATACAATACAGACTCGGCAGGAGTCCAGTCTTTTGAATGCACAGGATGTTCAAATAAAAACAAGCATTGTAAAAAGCGGTTCTTATGGTGTGGTAGCTTGTATGAGCCGCACTAATGCGGCAAAGCCTTATGCTGCAAGGCAAATGCGAATAGCCGATTCTCTTTCAATACTAGCTCAAGTTGCTTCTGTTGAAAAAAGCCCTAAGAGCAAGAGAGAACTTTGGCAAAGAACAAGCTCGCTTTATAATGAGTATTTGGAAAATGGCAAAGTTTTACAGAGTTTGGGCCTATCTTCGGAAAAAAACGAAGAAGTTTTGAATTTATACGAATTTGTGAAATCTGATTACCAAAATTTTTGCTCAAGCCAGGAAATATATTGGGCTGGGGCAAATGATTATGGTTCGAAAATTCTGTATTCCAAATTGTCCGGAGATTTTGTGTTAAAGTCCGGTAAATGCGAAAACGGTTTGCAACTTTCCTTGCTGGATTCTGAAATTAATTGTGAATACAAGGCTTCGCTTGGCAATTATATGTGTTCATTCAGACCTATATTGAAGGGAGAATCCTGTGTTGGCGAGACATTTTTCCTGCTGCCGCTCAATCCGGCCCTCTCAATGGCCAACAAAACATCACGGGCTGCGGAGAGCAAATTAGAAGCGAAAATCAGAAGTGTAGATATCGGCCAATGGAAGCAAGAACTTAAAAAGTGGGTTTCTTCTTGCGTAGAGTAAATGGAAGTGTAATTTTTCTATTTTCCCATCCATGCTAGACATTAAAAAAATTCGCGAGAATCCTGAGTTTTACAGCGCGGAAACTAAAAAAAAGAATTCCGGCGTGAGCATAGACTCCGTTCTGGAGCTTGATGTTAAAAGGCGTGAGCTTATTGCAGAAACGGAGAAGCTGAAGGCAGAGCGCAATGCGGCATCAAAAAAAATAGGCGAGCTTAAAAAGTCCGGGCAAAATGCAGACAGTGCCGTTGAAGAGATGCGTATTGTTGGCGATAAAATTTCCGAGCTTGATGCTAAAATACGCCAGATTGACGAAGAACAAACCGATAGACTGCTCCGTATTCCTAATGTTGCGCACTCCACAACGCCGGAAGGCAGCACCAGCGAAGACAATAAGGTTGTTCGCAGTTGGGGCGAGGAGCGCAAGATGGATTTTGCCGCCCTTGACCACAAGGCTTTGGGCGAAAAACTCGGCATATTCGATTTTGAGCGTGGAGCAAAAATAAGCGGTAGCGGATTTCCTGTTTACAGAGGCTTGGGCGCAAGGCTTGAGCGAGCTTTGATTCAGTGGTTTTTAGACTCACACCGTGAGCGTTTTGGTTTTGAGGAGGTTATTCCGCCTTACCTGGTCTCCCGTAAAACCATGATCGGCACAGGTCAGCTCCCTAAGTTTGAAGAGGATATGTATGCCTGTGATAAAAATGATGATTTATTTTTGATTCCAACTGCGGAAGTGCCGGTTACAAACCTTTATGCCGATGAAATTATCCCGGAGAGCAGTTTGCCTTTGAAATTGTGTGCTTATTCGGCGTGTTTTCGCAGGGAAGCCGGGAGCTATGGCAAGGACACCAGGGGGTTGTTGCGCTTGCACCAGTTTAATAAGGTGGAAATGGTTTATTTTGCCCATCCGGAAAAGAGCTATGAAAACCACGAGGAATTGGTAGGTTTTGCCGAGAAGCTTTTGCAGGAACTGGGTTTGCAATACAGAGTTGTAGCTCTTTGCAAAGGTGATTTGGGTTTTTCTGCGGCAAAATGTTATGATTTGGAGGTTTTTGCACCGGTTGAGAAAAAGTGGCTTGAAGTAAGCTCGGTATCCAATTTTGAGGATTATCAGGCTCGCAGAGCCAATATTCGTACTAAAATCAACGGGAAAAACACATTTTTGCATACTCTGAACGGTTCCGGTCTTGCGACTCCTCGTGTTATGGTTGCTATTTGCGACCAATATCAGCAGGCAGACGGCACACTTACAGTTCCGGAAGTTTTAAGGAAATATATGGGTGGAATTGAGAAAATCGCCTAATTGGCATGCTTTTTGCATTCCAATAGGTATGATTCGTTCTCTCTACACCGCAGCTACTGGCATGAAGGCTAACCAGACCTACGTGGACACCATTGCCCACAACCTTTCCAACGTGAACACTACGGGCTATAAAAAGCAGAAGATTGAGTTTGAAGACCTGATTTACCAGAATTTGCAACGCCCAGGCGGCGAAATGGAAGATGGTAACCGTGCTCCGGTTGGCATAGAAGTTGGCCTTGGTGCACGCGTGGTTGCACTAAGCCGTTCCTTTTTGCAGGGTAATTTGGAGCAAACCGGCAATGACACAGATGCTGCCATAGCGGGAATAGGCTTTTTTCAAGTACGCCTCCCGGATGGGGAAATAGGCTATACACGCAACGGCGCATTTAAAAGAAATGATGAAGGCTATCTCACAACGAGTCAAGGCTATCTGTTAGACCCTCCCATAAATATTCCAGATGATGCCATGTATTTGGTTATATCGGAGGCAGGAGAGGTAACTTGTGACAGACCGGGAAGGAGTGATTCTGATTTATTAGGGCAAATTGAACTCGCAAGATTTATAAACCCAGCCGGTTTAACAGCTACCGGTGGAACAATTTACAAGCAAAGCGAAGCCAGCGGAGCACCTATAATAGGTCTTCCGGGCGAAGAAAACTTTGGCCCATTGAGAAACCAGTTTTTGGAAAGCTCAAACGTGCAAATGGTAGAAGAAATGGTAGGCATGATAGTTGCCCAAAGAGCTTACGAAATAAGTTCCAAAGCCATAACCACAAGCGATGAGATGCTTCAAACGGCGAATAACCTCAAGCGGTAAATTATGAGCCAAATTCTGTTAATCCTGCTAATTCTGGGAACTGGGGTTCAAACTGTTTTTGCGCAAACTACTGTTGCGCTTAAAGCTCAGGCTACTATTGAGCCGGGTGTTATTCGTTTGGGGCAGATTGCAGAGATTAAGGGAGATAAGGCTCTTGTAGATAGGATTTCAAATTTGGAGGTGGGAAAGGTTTCTGAACCGGGGAGAAAGACCAGAGTTACGGAAAATGCCATAAAAGGTTTCTTTATTAAATCTGTTGCAGATGGCAAAGATATAGTTTTTAATGGGGCTAAATTTAGCGATGTCACTGCTCGCTCCGGAACCGTTTCTGCAGATTCTTTGAAAGCTCTTTTGCTCAAGGAAGTTCGTTTGCGCATGGCAATAAATTTGCAGGAGGGCAAGGATTGGAAGTTTGAGGCACCAAAAATGCCGAACAGTTTGACTACGCCGGAGAGAGGCGGAAGAATTTTGGTGAGTCTTTCTCCGCAATTTTCCGGAATAGGGCAGGAGATGGCCGTGATTCAGATTTTTGACGGGAATAAAATGATTTCAAAGCATAATGTTCCTTTTATTGTGCGCCGTTTTGAACATGTGGCCGAGTTGAAAAACGGTATTCGTAAGGGAGAAATTATAGGTGCAAAGGATTTTGAAATGGTGTGGCAAGAGACTACTTTTCAAAAGAGAAAGGTCATAAAAAAAGCAGAAGAAGCTGTGGGCAGAACTGCGATTCGTACATTGAGAGCAGGCGATCTTTTGGTGGACAATTCTTTGGAAACTCCTTATGCGGTCAGGGAAGGCGATGTTGTTAAATTATTTGCCAAGTTTGGCGAATCTGTTGTTCAAATAAATGCAATAGCCCAGAAAAATGCGTTCAAGGGGCAAACAATTTCCCTGAAAAATAAGGATACCGGCAAAAATATACTCGCTACGATATCGGAATCAGGCGAAGCTTGGGTTAATTGAGTTTCCCGTGTTTTCTGAATAGATGTCTATAAAAAGTTCCAAACCCTTTGAAGAGTCTCTTTCTTTCCGCTTTGTTGAAAATTGCCATTGTTCCCTGCTGAATTAAATATTTAGGACGTAGATAAAATTTTCTGCGTGCTCTGTCGCAAAAATCCACAAGGTCTTGCGATGAAAGTCCGGGGCGATGTATGGTTGTGCGGTGATAGCCGTCTTTGTCCAGCCATTGATTGTAGTCTTTACTGCTCAATGCGCCGCTTTCCAAAGCTTCTCTGTATGCGGATGTGCCTGGATAAGCCATTATGGGGTAAAATTGCGCTGTGTTGGGAGAGAGTTTTTTTGCGTATTTCAATGTATCTTCCAGAGTTTCTTTTGTATCGCCGGGATTGCCAACCATAAAACAGCCGTGAACAAAGATTCCGGCTTTTTTTGCGGACTTCATAAAGGGAATTGCTCCGTCCAGCCTTAAACCCTTGTGAACACTGTTCAAAACATCAGCATTTGCAGATTCAAAACCAACGCACATTTCACGACAGCCGGCTTGCTTCATAAGCATAAGCAAATCTTCGGGAACATCGGCCCGTGCGTTACAGCTCCATGTAATTTTCAATTTACGGGTCAAAATTTCTTCGCAAATAGCTTTTACGTTTTCCTTGTCTGCGGTGAAAGTGTCATCTTCAAAAAATATTTCGCCTAGGTCTTTGAAGTTTTCTTTTATATATCCGAGTTCATCCACAACATCTTTTGGCTCTCTTTTACGGTAAGCATGCCCGTTCATGGTTTGCGGCAAAACGCAATATGTGCAGCGATAAGGGCATCCTCGTCCGGCGAGAATCACAACGAGTGGATTTAAATTAGCTCCGTAAAAATATTTTTTATAGCAGGAGTATAAGTGTTTATGGTAAGTTTTGCTGACCCATGGAAGTTCGGTAAGGTTTTGAATCTTTTGCCCTTCAGGTTGAAAGTCGGTTTCTCCGCTTGAGGTTCGCCATGCAAGCCCTGCAATCTCAGATAAATTTTTCACACCATCTCCGCGCAGGTGTCTTATTAGATTTCTTATTGTGTAGTCTGCCTCTCCGGTTATGCAAAAGTCCAAAGTGGGCTCAAGGCTTAAGGTCTCCAGTGGCTCTGCGCTTGCATGAGTTCCCATTAGAGCGACAGGTTTTTGAGTTTTTTCTTTGACGGCTTTTGCAAATTCCAAATCGTTTATTATGCTTGGAGTGGAGGTTTGGCAAATTGTTAAATTCGGTGTAAAATCTTTTAATTTTTGAAGGACATCCTCTTTAGTCAACTCCATTGCCGGAGCATCCAGCAGCAAAACCTCATTTCCGTCTGCCTCTGCGGTTCCGGCGGCGTAAGAGAGAAACATTGGATAGTAAAGCGTTCCGGACTTCGCAACGCCCGGACTGCGAGATTCCCTGCTGAATCTGGGAAAATAAGGTGGATTGACAAAAGCAGTTTTCACTTGTGGGCAATTTAGAAAAAATAAATATTATTTATTCCGATAACTTCACCACAATTACATCTGGATTTTTTTTCACATACCCATAATTTGGATAAGAGGGCATTAATTTAGCTTCATTTATGGCTATTTCTAGTTGTTCATCGCTTGGATCATCAAATTGTATTCCCAAAGTTCGCATAAAAGCCAAACTTCGCAGTGTTATTTCGCGTGTATCTCCCCATTCAAAGAAAGAATGTCCTATTACCTCTCCCTGTAAAAAAAATGCATGGAATTTATCGACAACTTTATACTTTCCGATAATTGCAACTGGTGTTTTTTCATATTGGATAATTGTATTTCGAATTTCATAGGCTAAACGAACATCTTCATTGTATCTCAATTGGTCTGAATAAAGTAACTGGGCAGTTGTTTGAACTTGATGTACAATAGTAAACATAGCGAAAATTACAACAACAATGGCTGTTTTTTTTGAGCAAGATTCAATGAGAAAGAAAAAGATAAATGCAAGCGCAAGCGGCAAGACATATGTAGCTCTCATTGGCGGTATATTGCCAATGAGGATTGCCAGAAAAATTACGCTTAAAAGAATAAATACACAAGTGAGTATATATATAAAACCTCGTTTAGCGTTTACAATTTTAATTATAAATAATGCAATGATTGGCAACAGCAAAATATTTCCGAAAACTTTTGATTTATTAATCATGATTTTAATTGTCTCTGCATTTGGTATTATTGACATCATCATGTCCTGCAATTGAGGCATGATTAGCCCACTTATTATACAGATAAAACCAAAGATGCGGAAAATGAGTTCCTTAATTGATTTTTCTCCCCATAGATTCATGCCATCTAAATATTGTGATTTTTCAATATCAAATATAAAAGGAATCAGAGTCCTGTCAATTAAGAAATATACAATTATTGCTCCTATTAAAGTAGCAAATATTTTTAGGCTAAGATTACGGTAAGCTGACGATTCTAAATCAGAAGTTTTATATAAAAGCAGAAAACAGATAAATATGCCGCAGCAAAAAAATGGTATCATAGCCTGATATACCGAAATCATAAGTAGTAACAATAAGAATGCAAAAACTACTTTAATCTTTTCATTATTAAGAAAACCTTTGAATAGGATATATATAGCATAAGGGCAAATTAAAACCATTAACGCTATTGCTGTTGATTGGAATATAAAGTAAAATTGTTCTGCCCAAGTCGGTGAAGATGCAAAAACGATAGCGAAAGGGATAAGAGCGTTGTTTTTGCCTATATTTTTGCTGAAAATTGCGATAGTATATGCCCATGAAACTGTAAAAAGTAAAATAAGGCAAAAAGTGCTTAAAGTATCAAAAAAAGGATTAAATCCCTTAGCGTATAGCAGTAATTGCAAGAAAGCAAGTCCAAAACGACCTATTTGGATATTCCATTTAATGGTATCATCTTTGTCAAGCATAAAGATTTCGGTATCTATACCGATGCTGTGCTGAAAAAAATTTATTCCGTAGCAAAAAAGTAAAGTTATAGCTGTTGCCACAAGTAATGGGATATTGTTTTTGCAAAAATCGCAAAAACTTTCAAAATTAACATCTGGGGAAAATTTCATAATTTCATAATATAGTAATTTTCTACATTACCATTAATGTTAAATTGTATCAACTTCAATGAAGCCCCGTTTTTGGGGAGCGAGTTTGAGTATATAAAAGATGCCATAGACTCCAAGCATATAAGCGGGGGTGGCAAGCATACGAAATTGTGCAACGACATTTTGGAGAAAATAACTGGAACAAAAAAATCTTTGCTTACACATTCCTGCACTGCTGCGTTGGAAATTAGTGCATTGCTCTTAAATATTGAGCCTGGGGATGAGGTAATTTTGCCGAGCTATACATTTTCTTCTACTGCCAACGCATTTGCTTTGCGTGGAGCAAAATTGGTATTTGTTGATATTAAAAACGACACTCTGAATTTGGATGAAAATTTGCTGGAACAGGCTGTCACAAAAAAGACAAAGGCGATAATTACCGTGCATTATGCTGGAGTTAGCTGTGAGATGGATAGCATTTTGGAACATAAAATTGCTGTTGTTGAAGATGCGGCACAGGCTGTTGGCAGTTATTACAAAGGAAAACCGTGTGGCAGCATTGGCGATTTGGGGTGTTATTCTTTTCATGAAACGAAAAACATATCTTGCGGAGAAGGTGGCGCTTTGCTCATAAATAACGAGCGTTATATTGAGCAGGCGGAGATAATTTTAGAAAAAGGCACGGACCGCAGCAAGTTTTTCAGAGGGCAAGTTGATAAATATACTTGGGTTGGATTAGGTAGTTCCTATTTGCCAAGCGATATGCTTGCAGCTTATCTATATCCGCAGTTGCAAAATGTTGAGAAAATCAATAAACAGCGTATTGAATTGTGGAATAACTATCATAAGAATTTTGAAGGGTTAAATATAAAAAGACCGCTTGTTCCAGAGCATTGCAAGCATAATGCACACATGTATTATTTGCGGTTCAATTCTTTGGAAGTAAGAAATAGTTTTATAGAGTTTATGAACAGCAAAGGTATTATGTGCATATTCCATTACGTGCCTTTGCATTCTTCCACTGCCGGCAAAAAATACGGCAGAGTTTTCGGTTCAATGGAATGTACAGATAATGTTTCAAATACCTTGGTAAGACTTCCGCTTTTTTACGGGATGAGTTTGGAAACGCAAAGTAAAATCATAGATAGTGTAAGGAGTTTTTTGTTAAAGCTATGAAGGCGATCCTCAAATATATATACAGAACCATTTGCGGAAAGCTCTATTCTTTTGAGCGACGCTTTGCGAAAGAACAACAAAATGACATGCGTTATTTGGACAGGGAAATAGAGAAATACGCTCTTGAAATTAATTTGCCTGACTTTGAAGATAACATTATAGATAATAGAATCGCATTTTTGGCAACGGAATTATATGATTTTGGCGGGCATACTGAGGTTATAAAAAATATTATAGCGAGCTTGCCGCAAGAATATGAAAGCAAGTTGTTTTTGGCGAAAAAATACAGAACTTTTAAATGTGCACCCGTAAAAATGATGGAAATTTTGCAATATTGCAAGGCAGATGGCGTTAATTTTGGCTATGGAAATGATAAAAGGTCTTTGCAGAAAATATTTGAAAAAATAGTTGAGTTTGCTCCGAAAGCAATTTTTATTTTTATTCACAACAACGACGTGTTTAGCACTGCATTGTTATCTATGCTGAAAAATCGAACCAAAATCAAAGTTTTTTATTCCGATATATGTTCTCATCAGTTCAGCATAGGGATGAGTTTTGCTGATTTAATTATGGAAGCCATGCCTTCAACGGCCTTTATAACTCAAAAATACAGGGGATTTAAAAATACGGTGATAAATGGGATTTGTTATTTGCCGCGCGAAAAATTGCCTGTAATTGCCGAAAAGTCATGTGGGGGAACCATTAGCGGCGCTGCAGCTTATAAATTCTTCGAAAATAATGATTCTCCTTATTTGGAAATGATTGAGCGATTGCTCAGAAAAAATGAAAATCTGCGCCATACCTTAATCACCGAATTCACGCCAAGACATAAAAAGATTTTTGATTCCATATTTAAACATTCTCCTGCAAAGAATAGGATTGATATTGTAAAATTTACTCCGAATTATAAATATCTTTTTAAGAGCGCAGATGTCTTTATAGACAGTTTCCCTGTTAGTAGCGCATTTACAATGATAGATTTGATGAGTTTGAATGTTCCTTTTGTTGCGAAAATAAACAGGGAAAATATAGCCTTTTCCTTTCACGAATATTTAACTCCTGGTTATCCTTATATGTTTGAGAATGTGCGGGATATGGAAGCTGGAATAGAGGAGTTATTATCTAATAAAGAGCGCAGAAAACAAATTGCCGAAAAGAATTTTGAGTATTTTTTGAATTTTTATGAGGGAAAACATTATGCAGGTCGTTTGATAGATTTGGTAAATTGCGATGATTTGAGCAGAGTATATTGTGAGCAAATAGAAGAAGAGAAGTATAAGAATTTTAAGAAAATGGAGTTGTTGCCTTTTCCTTTTGGGCTGAGTTGATATGAAAAAAGTTGCCGTTTTGCAATCCAATTACATTCCTTGGAAGGGATATTTTGATATAATTTCACAGGTTGACGAATTTATATTTTACGATGATGTGCAATATACAAGCAGAGATTGGAGAAACCGGAATAGAATCAAAATTCCAAATGGTCTTTTATGGCTTTCCGTTCCTGTTGGCAAAGAGCGAAACCGCTTAATTTGCGAAGTTGAGATACCAAATAACACTTGGCAAAAAAAGCATTGGCAGAACATTGTACAATTTTATTCAAAAGCTCCGTTTTTTAATGAGTATAAACATTTTTTTGAGAATTTTTATATGAATGATAATTATGCAAATTTATCTAGCATGAATATAAGTTTGATAAAAAAAATATGCTCGGAGATTTTGGATATAAGAACGGTTTTCAGAGATTCCAGAGAATTTGATTTGCAGGGCAAAAAAGAAAATAGGATGTTGGAATTGCTTAAGAAAGTCGAGGCTACTCATTATTTATCCGGCCCTGCGGCTAAAAGCTACATTGATGAGCAAAATTTTGCAGATAAGAATATAAAACTCGAATGGATGGACTATTCCGGTTATCCGGAATATAAACAATTATTTGGAAAATTTGAACATGCCGTCTCTGTACTGGATTTAATTTTCAACGTTGGGAGTGATTCGGCTTTTTATGTTTATGGATGGAGAAACTAGCCAGCTTTCAAACTCTTTAGTTTTTGCGATTATATTCCGTTTTTTCAGCATTTTCGGTATCCCCAGTATCATGGCAAATCGCGATTTTAGCCATGTGCCCAAAAAACCTCTCTTTGTCCAAAGCAGCAAAGAAGATACGGAGCAGATAAAACTGTGTGGCGTGTATTTTAATAAAGTCCAAAATGGAAAATTTTTCAGCTTTGTCCAAAAACGATTTCTGTCTATATAATACAGACTTTGTGCATTTCTTTTGCCAACTGTTGCAGAGCCTTTGTGCAGAACTTTTGCAGAAGGAACTATGCATATTTTTGTCCCTAAGTGCCTTGCCCTCAAGGATAAGTCCACATCCTCGTAGTAAAGAAAAAAATCTTCATCAAAACCGTTTAATTTCTCAAGTAATTCTCTGTTAAATATAGCTGCGCCACAGCAAACAGAGGTGACTACTTTATTTTCCGTATTACATTTGCAAGCATAACCCCAAGGATAAAGCGCGTCACCGGCAGAATCAACTTGTTCCGGAAAATAGAATTTAAACATAATCGGAGCAAAAATAAGTTGCTCGGGTTCTCTCTTTTCTATATGCTCTGCCAAAATTTCAAGGCAATTTTGCTCTAGAACGGCATCATTATTCAAAAAGAAAATCCATTCGCCTTTGCACGCTTTAATTCCTATATTATTTCCTTTTGCAAAGCCAAAATTTTCAGTATTTTCAACCAATTTTGCTTTTGGGAAGTGCTCTTTTACATAAGCAGTTGAACCATCGCTGGAATTATTGTCGACAATAACCAGTTCGTAGTCTGTGAAGTTTTGATTTAAAATGGATGCCAAACAATCCTGGAGCAGATGTTTGCCGTTGTAGTTTAGGACTAGGATGCTAATCATGGTTGTTTCCTGAGGCAAAAGCGTTTCAGGGATTCGTAAAGCATTAAGGCTCTATACCTTAATATATAAAAAAATGAGTGATAACTTTTTTTCGTATCACTTACAGCGTTATAATGTCTTCTATAGAGAACTAGAGGTTCCGATATATATATAGATTTGAATTTTAATTCTGCAAGCAGACTAAGCCAGAAATCATGAGTCAGTACATTTTTGGGAATAGGCAGAATAAAATTTTTAACATTTTTTGTAAATGCGCAAACACATCCTTGCGGCGCGCCTCCTCTTATGTAAATGTTTTTTAAGAATCCTTTTTTATAGACCCTGTATTTGCTGAGTTTTTCTATTTTTTCCAATTCGGTATTTACAATCCAGGCATCGCTTATAACAA